>JACCDP010381601.1_pt1 | contig 68939 bp, 55 predicted proteins | sample 7445841 | NCBI WGS metagenome assembly JACCDP01 (sample SAMN15323441, study PRJNA562643) | freshwater metagenome | isolation source: river surface water | place: USA:Blue River Watershed | collected 2017-08-17 | reverse complement strand
TGATGCAGGTTTATACGCACAATGAAGTGATTACCAAGCGAGCGAGTATGGTTCTGAATCTGCAGGGCGGGTGTGCAATTGAAGTGATTCAGCCCACCTCTTTTGAGCCGCGCTATAATCTGAATGCTTTTGAGTGGGGAGATATAGGAATCAACTACATTCATTTTAAATCCAGAGATGTTCACTTCTCACATGAAGTAGCTAAGGATTTGGTAGAAAAGGTTTACGATGTCCATGAGCGTCCAGATGGACGACCAGCATTTTACTTGCAAGATCCAGACGGAAATTATTTTCAATTTACTTCTGATGACAGGTGGTACACTCAAAATGGACACCATTCAGGTGGTGTGATGGGTTGTGCCATGGGAGTTTCCAATATAGATATCAGCATGAAGTTATATGCTGACATTTTGGGATTTGATGAGGTTGTATATGACAGAACGGGTCGTTTTGAAGAGTGGATGAATCATCCTGGTGGTGATGCCGAATTTAGAAGAGTCATGTTGCGACCCTCAAAGCCAACTGGTGGAGGATTTGCAAAAGTTACAGGAACCAACTACATCGAGCTCATTCAGGTGTTGTCTCGAAAGCCAAAAAAGATTTTTAAGGGTCGTATTTGGGGAGATTTGGGATTTGTTCATTTGGGATTGGATGTCAAAGGCATGAAGCAGTTGGGTCAACAATTGGCAGCAAAAGGATTTCCATTCACTTGTGATAGTCAAGATGCGTTGAGCATGGGAAATACAAAGGTTCATTGCGTATACATTGATGACCCCGACGGAATACTCATTGAGATGATTGAGGTTTACAAAGTTCCAATCATGGAGAAATGGGGAATTTATTTGAATGTCGAGAAGCGTGATCCGTTGAAACCACTTCCTGATTTTATGCTGAAGGCATTGCGATTTAGCCGAATCAAAGACTAGTTATCTAGCGCTTTGTTTTCTCAGCATTTTTTGGAAGTAATTTGGAAAATGTCGGTGTATCCAAAGTCCTAGTTTTTCTTTGCCCCCCACACCAAATTCCCATTTGTTTTTTTCGATACCAGATTTGATTTGTTTGGCGCAGTCTTCAACACTGATTCCGTTCAATTGATTGTTATCCATTTCACCAGTCGCTACACCATTGCCATTGATAGCGTTTTTTGATATATCTGTATTGATGAATCCTGGTGTTACGAGTTGTACTTCGATACCAAATTCTTCTATTTCCATCCGCAGACTTTCATAGTATCCGTGCAAGGCATGTTTGGATGCTGCATATGAAGACCGGAGGAAAAACCCCCATTTCCCGGTGAAGCTTGTAATCACGACAATTTTTCCACTTCTTTGTTTTTTCATCATGTCAACCGCAGCCAATGAAATGGGTATTTGGCCAAAGAAGTTACTTTCAAATATTTGTCGTGTCGTGTTCAAAGATGTTTCTATTGCCATCGCACGTTGACTAATCCCGCCGCTATGAATGAGTACATCCAAGTTCTGATGTCTGCTCTTGTAGGTTTGAATACCCTCTTCGATGGATTGAAGATTGCTGAGATCTAGCGGTATGATATCAGACTGCTTGGCATCGTGTAAAAGCGCTTTTGTATTTTGTAATTTATCATTACTTCTTGCACTTAACACAACGTAAGCTCCAGCTTTATTCAATTCAATGGCTAACCCTTGTCCAATTCCTGAACTGGCGCCAATGATCCAAACTTTTTTTTCGCTCCAAATCATGCTGCAAGGTAGTTTGTTTTTTTTCTACAATCATTAACCTCTAGTTAACCTGAACTTAACACTTGAAATGCTACTTTTGTAAAAGAAACTACATTATGCAATACAGAATCCTGTTGGTGGATGATGAGCAAGATATCCTTGATTTGCTCCATTACAATTTAGAAAAGGAAGGTTTTCAAATTGTGACCGCAAAAAACGGAAGTGAAGCGGTTAGTAAGGTCCCTGAGTTCAAGCCCCACCTGATTTTGATGGATGTAATGATGCCTGAGATGGATGGCATGGAGGCATGTCGTGAAATCAGAGAGTTACCAGATGGAAAATCAACAATCATTGCATTTTTAACTGCACGAAGCGAAGATTACAGTCAAATGGCGGGCTTTGAAGCTGGTGGAGATGATTACATCGCTAAGCCCATCAAGCCTAGAATTTTGGTATCTAAAGTAAAAGCGTGGTTAAAGAGATTAGAAGGTCAATCTGCGGTTATTCAAGAATCATTGGATACGGGAGGATTGGTTATCGACAAAGAGAAGTATGTAGTTACCCGAGGTTCAGAAGTTTTTCATTTGCCCAAAAAGGAATTTGAATTGTTGGCCTTGTTGGTTTCTGCTCCAGGAAGGGTTTTCACTCGAGATTATATTTTGAATTCTGTGTGGGGAAATGATGTAATCGTTGGAGATAGAACGATCGACGTGCACATTAGAAAGCTCCGTGAAAAGATTGGTGATGAATTTTTTAAGACAATTAAAGGCGTAGGGTATAAATTTGAGCCGTGATGAAACCACGGACCCCCAATGGAGTCGCTATTTGGACAGCGACATGGATTATTTTGGCGTTGTCCATTATAATCGCTTCATTGGTTGCTTTTAGGATCATTCAAATACAAGCGTTATTACCTATTGCGATTGGTCTGGGTATTTTGGCCATATTCAGTTATTATCTGATTGGTTTTTTTATTGAAAAATTCCTCTACGCTAAAATCAAAGTCATTTACAAGAATATTCATGCTTTCAAAAGTCAATCTGACAAGCGTGCCCCATTGCTTATGGCGGATGATGTATTGCATGACATTGAAGATCAGGTTTCGGAATGGGTTGAAGAAAAAATCAATGAGGTTAAAACTTTACGGGATGCGGATTCATTCAGAAAGGAGTTCATTGGTAATCTGGCGCATGAGTTGAAGACTCCACTTTTTGGAATTCAGGGTTACATTGAAACATTGTTGGATGATGATTTAAATGATCCCAATCAGGTTCGACTTTTTTTGTCCAAAGCCAACAGGCAGGCTGATCGCTTGAATGCACTGATTGGTGATTTGGATCAAATATCCAAGCTTGAGAGTGGAGGTATTCCGATTGTAATGGCGCGTTTTGATTTGGTCCAGTGCGTGCATGCTGCCATGGAAACGGTTGAAAAATGGGCCTTGTCTAAAACGATGCATGTATATGTCAAGGAAGGCTCTCCCAAGCAGTTGATGGTCAAAGGTGATTATGCACGAGTTCAGCAAGTTTTGATTAATCTCATTTCCAATGCCATTCACTATGGTAATGTGAATGGTGAAGTGAAGGTTAGATTTTACGATATGGAGGAACATGTGCTCTGTGAAGTTGCGGACAATGGTATTGGAATAGCCAAGGAACATTTGCCACGAATTTTTGAACGGTTCTATCGCGTGGACAAAAGTCGATCAAGAAATGACGGTGGTTCGGGCCTTGGTTTGGCCATTTGTAAGCACATCATTGAAGCACACCAAGAAACCATCAGTGTTCGAAGCACTGAGGGCATTGGATCTACCTTTGCTTTTACTTTGAAAAAGGCTTAACCTCTGACAAAAGGATTGAACTGCTTCTCATGACCAATGGTAGTCAGAGGTCCATGTCCTGAAAAAATAACATAGTCGTCTGGTAAGGTATACAAACGTTTGATGCTCTCTTCAATTTCATCTCCATCACCACCAGGTAGATCTATTCGTCCAATACTCTCTCTAAAAAGCACATCGCCACTAAAGATAGATTTACTTTCGTGATGAATAAAGGCCAAGTGTCCTTTGCAATGTCCAGGAACAAGCCAAGTTTCAACGGTTTGATTGGCCAATAGAACATCACTATTTTCATCAATGTATTGATTGGCTTTTGGTGATGGAGTATAAGGAATACCCCACACTTGGCTCATTTGAATGGAGCGCTCAATGTTACTTTCTTCTAAGAGGTGGTAATACAATGGAAGTCCCCATTGTCTTATGCAATAGTCATTGCCCAGTATATGGTCAATGTGGCAATGGGTATTGACGATACTATCTAAAACAATGTTGTTTTTTTCGACAAAATCTTTGAATGTCTTTTCTTCTTGTGATTGGCTAAATCCAGGATCAATCAGTGTCCCTACGTTATTTTCGTTGACAATGAGATAGGTGTTTTCTTGAAATGGACCAACTGACCAGACATGCACCGTTAAATTATCCCTTTTTATGGATTGTGTAGCCATAGAATGAACTTTATTGAATTAAATTGCGGCAATGATAATGCGAAAAATTCATGTCTTGCTTGTTCTACTTTTTTTGAGTGGAACGACTTCGATGTGGAGTCAATTTTATCAAGGCAGTAATCTGACGTTTGGCAAGAACAGAGTTCAGTACAGGGATTTTGAATGGTCTTATTTTTCAGGCAAGTACACGGATGTTTATTTTTATCAGGGTGGAGAGAAATTGGCTTTAGAAACAGCCAAGAAATCGGACGCAATCATTTCTGAGATGATTGCCTATTTTGGTTTTCAGCCCTCAGAGCGCATCTATATCATGTCTTATCTCAGTCAATCGGATATGCGTCAAAGCAATATCGGGACAACTTTGGATGAGAATAACGGACTGATGGGAACTTCCCAGATCATTCAGAATAAGTTGTTTGTTTTTTTTGAAGGAAACCAAGATGCCTATCAATCTCAGTTAAGACGAGGTTTGGCGGAGATAGCCATCTCTCAAGTGTTATTGGGTAATTCATGGAAGGATGCGGTAAAGGCATTGGCCTTTTCCAATTATCCGGATTGGTTTGTTCAGGGCATGGCCTATTGGCTGGGAGGAGAAAGGCAGGAGGTGTTGGATGTGTTTATGATGCAAGAGTTGAAGCGGAAGAAAATTCAGATTAATTTTTGGAAAGATGAGTCAGCTCGCATTGGTGGTGCGGCCTTTTGGAGTTTCATAGCAGAGCGATATGGCAGCAATGTTATTCCAAGCATTTTGCAGATGTCGCGTTTTGCCCGAGGTATAGATTTGGGTTTTGAATTGATAATTGGCAAATCCATGGACGCTTTGGTTCAGGAGTTTTATCAATACTATCGTGTTCGCGTTCAATTGTTGGAATTGCCCAAGGAGTATGATAAAGATCCCCGAATTCAAAAGAAGATGGGCGCGTTGGTATTGAAGTCCAAAAAGAAGTTCAAGTACCGCGATTATTCTTTGAGTCCAGACGGCAAGTATTGGGCTTTTGTAACGCATGAATGGGGTCAATATCGTGTTTGGGTTTACGATGTTGATCAGGATAAATTGAGATGTTTACTTAAAAGACAACCAAAATCCGATCGATTAAATGATTTTACTTATCCCCATGTGGCGTGGCATCCAGGCGGAGAGATGCTTGCGATATTCTATGAGAAAAGAGGATTTTTGAAATATGCTCAGTGGAATGTAAAGGAGAAGAGTTGGACCGAGAAGCAGGTTTTTGCCGTAGACAAGATACTGATGCCGCGTTTTAGTCAAGATGGAAAGAACATTGTATTCATTGGTGTGAACAGCGGTAGGAGTGATGTTTTTGTTATGCCCACGATTGGCAACACCCCCAAGCCCATTACCAAAACAGAGGAAGATGATTACTCACCTGTTTTTTTACCCAACAAAAAGGTTATCTATCTAACCAAAGAAAAAGGAGAGAACGGTCCGTTGTATGTATTGCATCAAGTTGAGCCCACTTCCACTGCGGCCAGACCAGAGCGAATATTTGAGAGTAACTACCCATTGAGTTTTGCGTTTGAGTGGGGTAAAGAGGAAATGGGTTGTGTTGAGAAAAGAGAAGAGGGTCAGTTGTTTTATCAAATAAGATGGGATTCTGTAATCGCATCTATTGACACCACTATTCATTACCGCAAGGAGCCTAAGGTTCGCCAATTGGCAGAACTGTCCTATGTTTCTGATATTCGATCTTGGCGTGGACAAGACAGTACATGGGTTGTGGAGCATGGTTTTTATGGTCATCCCGCCCTCATCTTGCAAAGTTTGAATTCATCGGCATTATTGAGTAAAATTTCAGGGCCTAGCCAGGAGGTCATTGCCCTACCATCCGATACATTGAAGTGGGTGGGTAAGTCCAGTGGGATTGGCGAAATCCAAATTGCAGATTATTTGTTTGCAGATGAAAGAAGGGCATTTACGCTGGACAAAAAGACTTTGGTTTTGGATGAAAAATCCGAAGCTAAGGTTAAAGAGAAAAAACCCATGGAGTGGAGAAGGAGCAATTACGAATTGAATTTCACCACGGATTTTGCAACCACGAAATTGGATAATTCATTTGCCAGTCAGTTTTATCAAAGTGCAGATGCCGGGCCTACGAGTATTTTCCCTGGGATGAGTGCGCTTTTCAAAGTGTCTTTGAGTGATTTGTTAGAAGATTACCGATTAACAGGTGCAGTACGCTTGGCTATTGATATTAAGAATAGTGACTTTGGTGTTGCATTTGAAAACAACAAGGATAGAATAGATAAAAAATGGTCGCTACAACGTAGATCACAAAAGTGGGGCGGAGTCAATAATGCATACAGGCAAGAGACTTATTATGTCACCCATGAGTGGAAATATCCGTTGGATGAGTTTCAGGCATTTAAAGCAACGGCTGTTTATCGTTGGGACAGAAGTATCAATCTAAGTGTAGATCCCAACAGCTTGGCTTTCCCCAATCAGAATGAACATCACGCAGGTATATTGGCTGAGTATGTGATGGATAATACAAGGTCATTGGGATTGAATTTGATGCAGGGTGTGCGCGGAAAGTTCTGGTATGAGCGATACCAGCAATTGAATGTTTGGGACAAGAAAACAGACATGCAGGTTTTGGGTGGTGATTTTAGATACTATGTTCCGATTCATAGAACCATCATCGGTGCGTTTCGAGTGGCAGGCGCTACATCTTTCGGTACCCAAAAAATTGTGCATTATTTGGGTGGGGTTGACAATTGGTTGGTTCAAAGAGTAGATGAATCAACGGTGATTTCTGATCAAATGAATTACAAGTTTGCGTCTTTCTGTGGTCCGATGCGCGGATTCTATATCAATGCTCGAAATGGAAATTCATTTGCTACCATCAATAGTGAATTGCGTTTGCCTTTGTTTAGTTATCTCGCCAAGCAGCCTATAAAAAGTGAGTTCATCCGACATTTTCAGGTGATAGGTTTTTATGATGTGGGTTCAGCATGGACAGGAGCAACACCTTATTCCAATGAAAGTACCTTCAATACCAATAGTGTTACCCAGAATCCTGTAACAGTTACTGTAAGTAGCAACCGCGAACCTATTATTATGGGTTATGGATTTGGTTTGCGATCCAAGGTTTTGGGATATTTCATGCGCGCTGATTGGGCATGGGGAATTGATGACAACCAAGTTTTGCCAAGGGTTTTCTATCTGTCTTTGAATATGGATTTCTAAAACAAGCCGTCGATTCTTAGAATCGTACGTTTGCTCTTTTCACACCGCCACCACTTCTACCGCGCATCCAATTGTATTTGGATTTGTAGAAATTTGATTTAGAACGGATGACTTTGGATACATAAACTTGAAAAGTCATGTAGTTGTCATTGTTCAAGGGATTTCCACGAGGACTGTTTTGATACCAAAAATTGGCAGCAGGAATATTGTCAACGTTCATTGGACCATCAATGTACTCCTCGTCAAAAGAGTAGAATACATATCCTGTAACTACTGGCGCATCAATGTCACCAGCCGTTTCTCTGATTTTTTGTTTTGTTGGGTATTCCTTGGAGATGTCATCCAAATAATCTGTAAATGTTAGTCTCCAATTGTATTCCCAACCCACACGCCATTTCTTTTGGTAGGTGAAATACATACCAATACCCATTGGAATAGATACAGCAAATGGTGAATAGGCGTTGTCTTGTCCTTCTGTTTTGTATTTACGCAATGGAATCCATGTGTCGTAATAATTGGCAGCAGGATTTCCAGTTGTCGATCCAATGTAATCGGCTGCGTATTCGTTGATGTATCCTCTGGGATTGGTATACAAACCGGCTACTCCACTAAAAACGTAAATCTTCATATCAGGATTAAAGTAGCCTTGGTTACTCAAATCGCTGTCATAATAAAGCGTGTATTCCAAACGCGCACTCAATTCCAACATGTCGTTTTTGAATTGAAGGTTTCTGGCTCGTCTAGGAAAATAAGTAGAAAGTTGATCGGTGTCTTGAATACGCAAATAGTCTAAAGTGGCACTATAAGCGATTCTTTTGCTTTTTCTTTTGCGAATAAATCCGCCTACTGCCCAACGTGTAGAGGGCATGTGCATATCCACAACAAAATCTCTTCGGGGCAAACCTTTACCACCGATATCCCCCAAATAGTTGGCAGCACCAAGGCGCATACCGTAGTCATATTTGAATTGAGAAAAGGAATCTTCTACAACCAAACTGCACAAAATGAAGAGAATAAAGAGCTTTTTCATGATCTTATTTGAAGTCTCGAATATACGAAAAAAATGATTGATTCAATTTTTCAACAATTCAGGATTCGGACTTACCTTTCAACCGTGAAAAAACTCACGGAAATATTAGACATTCAATATCCCATTATACAGGGAGGAATGATATGGTGTTCAGGATGGGAATTGGCTGCTGCAGTAAGCAATGCCGGTGGTTTGGGAACTATCGGTGCAGGGTCCATGTACCCTGAAGTTTTAAGGGACCAAATCCGGAAATGTAAGTCGGCGACATGTCATCCTTTTGCGGTAAACCTTCCCCTGATTTATCCACAAGTATCCGATCACATTCAAATTATTTTAGAAGAAGAAGTTCCGGTGGTGATAACCTCTGCCGGAAACCCCAAACTTTATGCGCCCACTTTTAAGGAAGCGGGTCGGGTATTGATGCATGTTGTATCGAGCGCGAAATTTGCCAAGAAGGCAGAAGAGGCAGGATGCGATGCTGTTATTGCGGAAGGATTTGAAGCAGGAGGCCACAATGGAAGGGAAGAAACAACGACACTATGTTTGATTCCTCAAGTAGTAGATGGTGTGAACATTCCGGTTGTCGCTGCTGGTGGAATTTCTGATGGCCGATCGATGTTGGCGGTTATGGCATTGGGCGCAGCAGGTGTGCAAATGGGCTCGAGATTCGTTCTTACGCATGAGAGTTCAGCACATATGAATTTCAAACAAGCTGTGATGCAAGCCCAAGAGGGAGAAACCCAACTGACGCTGAAAGAGCTCACACCAGTCCGACTTTTAAATAGTCCTTTTGCCGATCAAGTTAGACAAGCTTATCAGTCACATGCAACAATTGACGAGTTAAAAACGTTATTGGGAAGAGGTCGAGCCAAAAAGGGAATGTTTGAAGGGGATATTTTAGAAGGAGAATTGGAGATTGGTCAGGTTTCTGGTCGAATGCATGATTTGATTTCAGCAGAGGAGGTTGTCAAACGAACCATGCAAGAGTTTGAAGAAAGAAGGAAAAATATTTGTGAGACCTGGAAGTAAATGAGATTTTTATTGTTCATATGGGGTTGTTTGATGGTGCAATTGATGCAGGGGCAAGTTTTGTCTCCAGATATTGATTGTTCTCAAGTGGATGTCACTGGAACCACGACCATACAATGGACGGCACCGCAGGATCCCAACAATGAGTTTGTCTCTTATCATATTTTTTCTTCCGTTGGCGGGGCTGGATTTACTGAAATTGGACAAGTATTGAATTTGAATACCACCTTTTTTGTTGATGGTGTCAACAATGCGAACAATGATGAAATTTGTTATTATGTGATTGTTGAGTATTCCAGTTTGGCCGGCAATATGATGGCCGACCCAGGATTGACGTTTTGTAATACTTTTCTAACCGCAACATCTTCTACCAATCCCCAGGGGTTTGTGAATTTAAATTGGACGGGAACGGCTGCTAGTAACTTCACTATGGCTTGGGACAATGGAACCAATTCTTGGAACAACATTTTAACCATTCCCTTTTTTGCAAATGATACTTCGATGGAGGTGATTACATGTGGTGATCCATTGAGTTTTGTCTTGTATGCCAATCAGGGAGTGTGTGCCAACGTTAGTAATATCGCCTCAGGAATATTCTTTGACCAAACACCACCGGCAATTCCTGTCGTAACATCTGTAAGTGTAACACAAGGTCATCCTCAGATATTTTGGAATGCAAGTACTTCAGTTGATACTGATGGATATATTTTATACAGATGTTCAGGTGGTGGTGTAACGGTATTGGATACTGTAGCCTCTTCTGTTCAATCATTTGTAGATATGACTGTAAATAGCGCCACGCAAACGGGATGCTACTTACTTTCCGCATTTGATGGATGTTTGACGGGCACTCCGCCTAGCCCCAATACGAGCCCTACCGGAAATACTTGCAATTGCTCCATGTTGCTTACCCCATTGGTGCAAACACCTTGCACCGATAAAATTACTTTGACATGGACCCCTTACAGTGGTTGGGAAAGTGGTGTAGCATTTTATGTGCTATACCATGCAGAGGCGCTTGGAAATTTCTCGGCCATCGATACCGTGCCGGCAAACTATATTTCATGGCTGCACAATTTGAATAACTACACAAGTCTCGATCATAGCTTTTATGTCATGGCCGTGAGCAATGATGGCTTTTTTGCAATCAGCAATGTGCAGTCTATTACCTTGAATTATCCCACCCCTCCAGCAGTGAATTATTTGTCGTCAGTTTCCGTTACTGAGAACGATGAAATTGAAGTAACTGTTCAGACTACATTGACCAGTGATCCTCATTTCTATTATTTGCAGTATTACAATGACTTTTTTGAGGAGTGGATGAATGTAGACATTTCATCCAAAGAGAACAATGTTGTGCCTGTGGTTTTCACCGTTTCCGACATGAATCCGCAGTATTTTTCTTACCAGTTTCGTGTTGCTATAATCAATGAATGCAGTGATACCACGGCCATTACCAATGTCGGCAAGAATATTTTACTGGAAGGTTTGGTTTATGATGACGCGGATGTCAATGCCATTCAATGGACACCTTATGAGATTTGGACCAATGGAATGGAGAAATTTAATATTTACAGAAAAGTTGGAAAAAATGGCTCATACACCAAAATATTGGAGTTTGATCCTTCACAACTCGGGCATTATGATGATATTGATTCGTTGTATATGAGTGAAGGATTGTTTTACTATCGCATTGAAGCTGTCGCTAACCCCACCGCGAATTTTCCAGACACTGCTTTTCATGCATTTTCTAATGCTGTAGAGATGCTGCAGGCCCCAAAAATATTTATCCCCAATGCCATGATGATTGGCGGCGTGAACAATGTTTTTAAACCTATTATTTCATTTGCCCCACTGGATTTTTTTGAGATGTATGTGTATAGCAAATGGGGAGATGTCCTCTATGAAGGCCATGACTACAATGAAGGTTGGAATGCCATGGATGCAGATGGAGAGCCCGTCCCACAAGGTGCATACGTTTATTATATCCGTTATCGAAAAGGAACAGATGCCCCAATTGAAGCTCGAGGGCAAGTGATTGTGTTATATGGACAATAATTCCTCTTCATTCAAATGGGCGGTGGATGCGGGCAATACATCCATCAAAACAGCTCTTTTTTCAGTTGATGATTGTTTGGAAATTAAGCATTGGTCGTACTCAGATTTTGAGATGGGGTGGAAAGCCTATTGGAATCAATACCATCAGCCCAAAGTTGTTTTTTCTTCAGTTGGAAATGATTTACCCAAAGATTTTTTAGAAGTTGCACAAGTCTTTGTTCCTACCTCGTTAACCGGATGGCATTGGGAGTATGAAGTGCGTGAATCACTAGGCGTTGATCGGATTGCTGCGGTATTGGGCGCCGTTCATTTTTTTTCTGAAGACCGAAAAATATTGGTCGTAGACATGGGGACTTGTGTGACATACACTTTGCGTGATGGCCTTGAAATCATTGGATTGTCAATCGTTCCTGGATTGGAAATGCGATGGAAAGCAATGAATCATTTTACCAAGAAATTGCCATTGGTATGTTGGGAAACGAAAGTCGAAAAGCGAGGCACACTTCAGAATATTTGGGAGGGGGGAAAAAAGGGTTGGCAGATGGAACAACTGAATTGGATTACATATTTTTGTCAATTGTACCACGTAGATCGTGTCGTTTTGACGGGTTCAGATGTTGTACATTTGGAAATTGATGAACATGCAAAATGGATGAAAATTCCCTATTTGAATTTGCATGGATTAAAATCTTGGATGGATGTATAAATTAATATTATCGGGTTTGTTGAGTATTCTGACTGGTTGGGTTTCTGCTCAGTATACCATCAATGATCCGTTTACGAGATGGGGAGTGGGGGAATTGTCTTCAGGGGACAATACTTCTGCAAGGGCACTGGGTGGAGCTTCTTTGTTTCCGAGTGATTACAATATTGTCAACTTGAATAGTGCGGCCAGTTATGCGTTGTTGAAGGAGACTACTTTTCAAGCTGGTGGATGGGTTTCAGAGAGTAAGTATCAACCTTCAGCAGGGGTCTTTAGGTCGGGTCAATGGGGCGAAATGGCGCTTGGTTTTAAGCAACAAGGATCCAAGTATGGATTTGCGATGGGCGTGAATACGTTTAGTAGAATGGGATACAATTTTGGACAAGACTTTACTGTGAACGATTCAGTGGGTGGACAGCAAGTGCACAGCGGAGAGGGAGGAATTCATCAGTTTATTTTTGGCGCTGCACGCAAATGGGCATGGGGTCAAGACAGCGCGCATTGGGTAGGTCAACAGCTTGCACTTGGGGTTAACGGAGCTTTTATGTTTGGTTCATTGGGCTACCACAGAAAAATGGACTTTCAAAACACCCAAACCTATAACAGTCGATTTGACAATTGGGTAACTGTTCAAGACATTCGACCAGATTTCTCCTTTCATTACCAATTTCCGTTGTTTGGAAATACAAAACAAAAAGAAAAGACTAACCTTTGGGTAATGTCGCTTGCAGGGCAATATACACCTCAGTTTAAATTAAACGGTGATCAGAATATTTACGGCATTTCTTATGTGAAATATGCTGGTGTAGATGTCACCATAGATACTGGTTTTGTTTCTCTTAATCAAGCTGGAAATTTATTGGTTCCTCAGCGTTTGCAGTTTGGCGGCGTGGTATCAGCGTTTTTAAAATCAGGGGCACGATTGGATTTCTACGGGCAATTCGCTTATCAAGATTGGCGTAAAAGCAATACCAGTTTTGCGCTTTCTGCCTATTCTGATTTGAATATTGCGCAATCTACTTCGGTAGGTCTCGAATTTATTCCATTGAGCAATGAGCGCGCTACCAATGCCTTGCAATTGACGCATTTCCGTTTGGGCTATAGAACAGGACAAGATTATATCAAGATCAATCAAGAGTCGGTAAATGTTGAAGTTTATTCTGCTGGTTTGAGTATTCCAATTCGTGCATCCAAGACAAATTCAAGTATACAATTGTCTTATCAATGGTTAAGTAAATCTACTGATTCAGGTTGGGGCATGAATCAAAGTATTATTGGTCTTGGTTTTCAAATGAGCCCATTTGAAAGGTGGTTTGTAGTTCGCAAGTATGACTAAATTTCTTTTGCTCATACTGACCACATTTCTATTTGCGTCTTGTCAAAATGAGATTGCTGAAATCAAGGCAGTCACAGATTATTTCAATTACCCCATTCAGTCTGTAGAAAATGCAGATTATCTGTATTCAGAAAGTGCCAACAAGTCTACCCGTTTACAAGCACCCCTTTTGGAGAGATTTTACAATGACACGAGTCAAATTGTCGCTTCAAAGGGATTTAAAATGACTTTCTTCAGCAAAGAAGGAAAAACCGATGCATGGCTCGTTGGTGATCAAGGTGAGTTTTGGGAAAAGTCAGGCGTTTTTCATGCAACAGGTCATGTGAAAATGGAGAACACAGAAGGTGAATCCATGACCACAGAGCGCGTTACTTTTTATCGGGATAGTGACCTGATTAAAACAGACGATTGGGTGACCATTCAAACAAAGACCGGCACCCTGCACGGGAAGGGACTTTTGAGCAATAGTGCATTTACTGAATACCAGATATTACAACCTACAGGACAATTTAATATTGCAGAACCATGAACCCATTAAAAGTTGCCAAGTTTTTTGTTCACTTTTGGTTGGCGCTAACCATCGCTTCATTCATTTACGCTGTATACATTGCTTTCAATAAGGGATGGGATGGCTTGGTGTATTTTGTGCCTACGGCTATAGCCGGTTTTCAATATTACGTGAGACGCAAAATGTATTATCGTTTGTTGACTAAACAAGATAACAATTCGCACTAATGGCATTTACAGATTCTTGGATTTTCTGGGTACTATTGAGCATGTTGGTTTGCGCCTTTTCCAGTGGAATGGAGATGGCTTTTATTTCAGCCAATCATCTCAAAGTGGAGTTAGATAAAAAGCAAGGTGTTTGGCCTGCCTCCATTGTCAGTTACTTGATTGGTCAGCCCAAATTGTTTCTATCTGCGATGTTAATTGGAAACAATATTGGACTTGTTGTATTTGGTATCAAATTGGGCGATCAAGTGGTTGATGTTATTGAGGGTCAATTGCCCTGGGCTGCTGAGATGTTGGGTGGTGGTGGAATTTTATTGGTCCAAACCATCTTGTCCACTATAGTCATTTTGATTTTTGGCGAGTTTATTCCCAAAGTGATAGTTTCAGCTGCTCCAAATCGTTGGTTGAATATACTGGCAATCCCTTTGATTATTTGGTATGTTGTCCTTTGGCCATTTGCTTATTTCGTTACTTCAATAGCCCAACTTATTATAGGCAAGAAATCATCTCAGGCCGATGAGAAACGGGTTTTTGGTCGTGTAGACCTCGACGATTATTTGGAGACGGTGACTGGCAATCAGGATCCAAGTAACTCTCTGGATCACGAGATCGAGATTTTCCAAAATGCCCTGGATTTTTCCAAGATTAAAGCGAGAGATTGTATGATCCCGCGAAACGAAATTGTTGCAGTTCCTGTGGAGTGTTCCATGGATGACCTGCATGCCAAATTTGTGGAGTCTCGATTGTCTAAGATTTTGGTATATCGAAATAATATTGACGATATCATCGGATATGTTCACTCTTTTGATCTGCTTAAAAAAGCTCCGACTTTGGCAGGGATTATCAGACCCATTAGCATCATACCTGAAGCCATGCCTGCCCAGGAAATGCTCTCGATGAATATCAGAGAAAAAAGACATGTATTTATTGTAATCGATGAGTTTGGAGGAACAGCGGGGATGGCCACTTTGGAAGATGTTATCGAAGAGATTGTGGGCGAAATCGAAGATGAGCACGATGACGTTGAAATGAAAAATGCCCTTCAATCGGATGGCACTTGGTTGTTTGCTGGTCGGGATGAAATCAAGTATTTAAACGACACCTATCAAATTCAACTTCCTGAAAACGAGGAAGATTATGACACCATCAATGGACTCATTTTGTATTATCTAGAAGATTTCCCGGATGTGGGTCAAAAGGTGGCTGTTGCGGGTTATGAGATTGAAATAATAGAGGTTTCAGAGCAAATGGTGAAAAAGGTCAAGGTGAGCGACTTATAGCCAAAGTTTTTGTTTAAAGTTTCCCAAAATTTACGATATTCGCATTCCTTAAAATGTATAGATATGGCAATGATTGAAAAAATCAGAAGACAAGGTTGGCTCGTTCTCGTAGTTGTAGGAGTAGGTGTCATCGGATATTTAATTCCTTACGATGCGGTAATGGCCTTGATGGGCAAAGGCGCCAAGGATGCTGGAGAAATTGATGGAAAGACCATTGATGCGGCTGCATGGCAACAGGCAGTTGAGAAACAACGTGTTTTGTTTGATTACAGCAGCAATGAAAGTTCATTATCCAATGATACATGGAACACCTTGACAGAAGAGAAATTGTATGCAGACGAGTTCGATGCAATGGACATCAGTGTTTCTGACGAAGAGTTGGACGAAGTAATGTTTGGAAAGATTTTGTCTCCATTTGTGAAGAACACCATCTATGGTGGTCGCGATTCATCTAGCTTCAAGGAGCAGATGCGTCAACGTTTTGAGACGATTGATCCAAATGATCCTACATGGACCATTGAAAAAGCTGATGCTTGGAAAGAATTTGTTCGTTATAAGCGTAAGAAAGAAAAGTATGACAACATGATCAAATTGGGAGCTTATGCAAACTCTTTGGATGCCAAGTATACTTTCACTGCGCAAAATGATCGTACATCAGTTGAGTTCGTTGCCAAGTCTTTTATGGAGATTCCTGATGCAGATGTTGCTGTTACGGATGAAGACATTCGTGCATACTACAACAAGCACAAGTCAGAAAGAGAGTACAAGCAAGAGCGCAGCAGAAGTGTGAACTATGTGAACATGACCATCAAACCAAGTGATTCAGATTTGCAAGCCATTAAAACAACGATGGATGCTATGATTCGTGAGTTTAGAATGGCAAAAAATGATTCTGCATACGCTGCAGGTAAGGCCATCACAGCTGGACAAGGAAAAGTTCGTTACCAACCTGGTACATTCCCAGAGCCTTTCAATTCTCAAATTGCTTCTGATTCTGTAGGAAAAGTATTGGGTCCAATTGCACACAATGGTGCGTTGAAGTTGGTGAAAATTTCTAAGCGTGTTTCTGAGGTAGATAGTGTTGCTGCACGTCACATTTTGATCAAAGATCAATCTCCCAAGGGCAAAGCAAAAGCGGATTCTATCATGAACGTAATCAAAGCCAAGAAGAATTTTGCTGAAATGGCTAAGATGTTTGGAACAGATGCTACAAAAGACAAAGGTGGCGATTTGGGAACTTTTGCTCGTGGAGCAATGGTGCCTGAGTTTGATAAAGCTTGCTTCAATGGTACTGTAGGTCAATTGCAAGTATTGAAAACACAATTTGGTTACCACGTTGTGGAAGTAACCAAGAAGAATGCACCTAAGATGAATACGTATGTGGCTATTGTAGATCAAACACAAGATCCAAGTCCACAAACAAGAAAAGAGGCTTTCAACAAAATGCGCGATTTGACAATCAACAGTCAGGATACCGCTTCTTTCCGCGCCAATGTTAAGGCGATGGATGCAAATGCTCAAATCGTTAGCGCCAAGATGATTGCTCCAAACGCCACTGCAGTTACTGGTTTGGCTGAAGCACAATCTTTGGTTTCATGGGCTTATTCTGCTGAAATCAACGAAATTTCACAGCCCATGTTGATCGGAAACGGTTGGGTAGTTGCTGTGTTGACCGAGATTCGTGAGCGTGGTGTTCCTGCCTTTGAAGATGTGAAAGATGTGATGAAGGTTAAAGTAATCAAAGAAAAGAAAGGTGAAATGTGGGTTGCTAAAATGAAAGGTTCTTCATTGCAGGAAATTGCCAAGAATACTGGTCTTACTGTTAAGCGTTCAGAGAATTTGGGAATGCGCAATGGTAACTTACCTGAAGCTGGAATCGGAGAGCCTGAGTTTGCATTGATTGGAACCATCTTTGGTTTGGCCAAGGACAAAGTTTCTGAACCTATCATTGGCGAAGGTGGAGTTTATGTTGTGAAGCGCGTTGCAGATGTTGCTACCGCTCAAAGCATGGACAATTACGCTACTGAGAAAAAGATGTTGAATCAAAATGCAAAGGCCTCTATGTCAGGTCGTGTGTTTGGCGCATATCGCGAATCAGCTGATATCGACGATCGTCGTTTTATCAATGACTAATTGAGAATGAACTTATAAAAAAAGGCTCCTTATGGAGCCTTTTTTGTTTCTAACCAGGAGCTATCTCCGTAGCTCAGAAATCGATATTCCTGTTCCAATGCATGCTGATAAATCTTTCTCCAATCAGAACCAACAACCGCATAAACCAATAAAAGCAATGTGCTTTTGGGTTGATGAAAATTGGTAATCAGCACATCAGCAGTTTTTATCTGATAAGAGGGACCGATGATGATTTGGGTAGTACCAACGATCTTATCCCAATTGTTTTTTATCATCTTGGAAAGCAGTTCTTCCATAACAAGCAAGGTTTCTTTATCCTCTTTCCTTTCATATGGAAGCCATTGTCCGACATGGAAAAGTCCGTTATCGTCAGGTATTAAATTCTCATGTGCAATCCAAAATATACTTTCCAAAGTGCGCAAAGCGGTAGTGCCAACAACAATGAGACGCCCGCTGTTTTGCCATTGTTTCACCCATCGCTCAATCAAATCTCGAGAAACCTCAAAATACTCCGCGTGCATCACGTGGTCACCCAATTGTGCGGTATTGACTGGTTTAAATGTGCCGGCTCCAACGTGTAAAGTCAACGACATTTTTGTCACTCCTTTTTGTTTGATTGCATCTAAAACTTTTTCGTCAAAATGAAGCGATGCAGTGGGCGCGGCAACCGACCCAGAAGTTTCAGCAAACAATGTTTGGTATCTGTCGTAATCTTCTGGTTCTGTATCTCTGTTTAAATAAGGCGGAATGGGAAGTTCACCCACTGCATCCAGTATTTCTGAAAAAGTAGGTCCATCCCATTTGAATTCAATGATAAATGCATTCTCGATTTTCTCGAGACACTCGGCTGAGAGAATGACTTCTTTGTCATTTACTACAATTGTAAGATTGAGTGCTCCGTCCTTCCATTTTTTAGCACCCCCGACAAAGCATTTCCAAATCACCGATTGGCGTTGGCTTAATGCTTGGGTGTAATCCATTTGCAAAGGCTCCAAACAAAATATTTCGATGATGGCACCTGTCGATTTTTTAAAGTGCAAACGCGCGGGGATCACTTTGGTATTATTGACCACCCAAAGGTCATTGGGTAAAAACAAATCAACTATATCCGTAAATCTTTTATTGCTTATTTGGCCCTTTGAATAATGAAGCAGTTTGGAATCGCTTCGGTTTTCCAAAGGATATTTCGCGATGCGATTATCGGGCAATGGATAGTCAAAGTCTTGGATATTTATTTCTTGAATCTTATTCACTTTACAAATCTACAACAAGGAATTTCGCATCTTTGTTTCATGAAAAAATCTTTTTTGTTGATGCTTTGGACATTGGGTGTTTTATTCAATGTTAGCGCGCAAAGTGAAATTAAGAAGTGGTATTCGACATTGGAGTTGAATGGCGAAAAATTACCTCTTTATTTGGAGGTAACTGCAGATGGAAAAAAAGTAAAGTTGTTTAGTCCAAGACAGTCTGAAAAAGGCTTTGAAGTGCAGAATTGGCAATGCAATGAAAAAACAATGAGTTGGCAAGCAAAGTCACTTCACATTGAGTATTCAGGTGAATGGATTTCCGATTCTGCTTATTATTTGGGGCAATTTATTCAGGGCGGATTCAAGGCTCCATTGAAATGGTCGAGTAAGGAAACCGTTACGCCAATCAAGGTATATAATCGCCCCCAAACCCCCAGACCTCCATTTGATTACAATACGAAAGAGTTGACATTTGATTCTGACGATCATGGTAAAAGAATACAACTGAGTGGAACATTGGTGACACCCAAAGGAGATGGTCCATTTCCTTGTTTGATTATGGTAAGTGGAAGCGGTCCGCAGAATAGAAATGAAGAATTGATGGGGCATCAACCATTTGCGGTTATTTCCGATGCCTTGGCCAAAAAAGGTTGGGCTACGTTTAGATATGATGACAGAGGAGTGGCGCAGTCCGAGGGTAATTTTTCGGCGGCTACAACCATTGATTTTGCTTTGGACGCCAATGCGGCTTGGAAGATCGTTAGCCAGGATCCAAGCATTGATTCCAAAAGAGTGGGCCTACTTGGCCATAGCGAAGGGGGATTGGTAGCGCCTATTGTTGCTGCAGAAAATAAAGATATTTATTGCATAGTCTCAATGGCAGGACCGGGTGTTTCAGGAAGTCAAATTATTTTACAGCAAATTGAGGACATAGCCAAGGCTGAGGGTGAATCTGAAAATGCCATGTTCGAATCATTGAATATGGCCAATGCTGTGATGACATTTGTTCGCAACGAAAAAGATTCGCTGTCCGCAGCCAAAACAATTCGAAAATATATTTTCAAGGTTCAAAGGAAAAAGTCTAAGGCCGTTAAGCAGGCCATTTACAACTCGTATAATGCTTCTTTCAATAGCATTTGGATGAAGAAATTCATCGATTTGGATCCGTTGCCTTATTGGCAGAAAGTACAATGCCCGACTTTGATTTTGAATGGAGACAAGGATTGGCAAGTGCGTTGGAATATGAACGCAAATAAAATTGCTGATGTCTTGTTGAAGAATCAAGTCTCTTTTCAAAAAGTAATTTTGTCCGATCACAATCATTTATTTCAATATTCGGAAACCGGAAAGGTTTCGGAGTATTCCGAGATAGAGGAAACCATTTCTCCTGAAACCTTGGAGAGCATTGTAGATTGGTTAAGCAAATTGCCTTGAAATTAACGGCTGTGTTGTAAGTTTGAAGACTATATTATCGAAATGAGCGAAAAAATATTGATCATTGGTGCCTCTGGACAAATCGGGATTGAATTGACCGAGAGATTGCGCGCGCAGTGGGGAAATGATGCTGTAGTAGCGGCTGATGTCAAAAAGGAAAGTGATGTGGATCCATCCTTGTTGTCAGGACCATACGAAGTGTTGAATACGTTGGATAAGGATGCCTTGTTTGCAGTTGTCAAGAAATACGGAATTACGCAGATCTATCAATTGGCTGCATTGCTTTCTGCAACGGCAGAAAAGAATCCTGGCTTTGCTTGGGAATTGAATATGAATGGTCTTTTTTACATTTTGGATTTGGCCAAGGAAAAACACATTCAAAAAATATATTGGCCAAGTTCAATCGCTGTATTTGGACCCAGTACGCCCAAATGGAATACACCACAGGATACTGTCATGGATCCCAATACGGTATATGGAATTAGCAAATTGGCTGGAGAGCGTTGGTGCGATTATTACCACCAAAAACATCAAGTAGATGTTCGCAGTATCCGATATCCAGGTTTGATTGGCTATAAGAGTGCTCCTGGCGGAGGAACAACAGATTATGCCGTTGATATATTTTACAAGGCGTTACAAGAAAAAAAATACACTTGTTTTTTAGCAGGAGATACCGCTCTTCCGATGATGATGATGAGTGATGCTATTCAAGCTACGGTTCAATTGATGGAGGCTGATGCTGCACGGTTGACTGTAGGAGGCGCATATAACTTGGCGGGAATGACTTTCACTCCAGACGAATTGACGACTGAAATTCAAAATCATATTCCTGAATTCACCATTGAGTATCAACCCGATTTTAGACAAGCTATTGCCAACTCTTGGCCAAGCTCAATCGATGATGCAATTGCTGCGCGTGATTGGGATTGGAAAGCAGAATACGACACACCCAAGTTGGTGGCAAAAATGTTAGAAGAGATTAAAAAGAAGATTGGTTAAGATGACACGCGAACTTTATATCTACAATAGTTTAACCCGCAACAAGGATTTGTTTCAACCTATCAGCGCACCGCATGTGGGTTTATACGTTTGCGGTCCTACTGTTTATTCCAATGTTCATTTGGGTAACAGTAGAACTTTCATGTTCTTCGATGTTGTGTTTCGATACCTCACCCACTTGGGTTACAAAGTTCGATATGTCAGAAATATTACGGATGTAGGTCACATCACCTCTCAATTTGATGAGGGTGTAGATCGAATTGGACAACAAGCCAAGTTGGAGCAACTGGAACCCATGGAAATTGTACAGAAGTACACCAACTATTTCCATGAGGTTATGCGTATTTTTAATAATCATCCGCCAAGTATTGAGCCTACGGCAACTGGTCATATGATTGAGCAGATTGAGATGATCAAGAAGATTTTGGATCAAGGTTTTGCTTACGAAGTAAATGGAAGTATTTATTTCGATGTTCAAGCTTATAGAGCCAAGTATCCATATGGTGAGTTAAGTGGTCGCAATGTAGAGGAGTTGTATGAAAATACAAGAACGTTGGATGGCCAAGATGAGAAAAGATTTTTTGCAGATTTTGCATTGTGGAAGGCTGCATCCCCTGAGCACATCATGCGATGGCCGTCACCTTGGGGTGAAGGTTTCCCAGGTTGGCATTTGGAGTGCTCAGCCATGAGCACCAAATATTTGGGAGAGCAATTTGATATTCATGGTGGTGGTATGGATTTGAAATTCCCGCACCATGAATCGGAAATTGCGCAGAATACTGCATGTTGCGGAAAGGGTCCAGTTAAGTATTGGATGCATGCCAATATGCTTACTGTAAACGGACAAAAAATGTCCAAGTCTTTGGGGAACTCATTTCTTCCGCATGAATTGTTTGCTGGGGATCATCCTTTGTTAGAGAAAGGATATTCTCCGCAAGTAGTTCGATTCTTTATGATGCAAGCACATTATCGCTCGACGTTGGATTTTAGCAACGAGGCGCTAAGTGCAGCTGAAAAGGGATATGAGCGTATGATGTCGGCTGTGGATGCGTTGGAAAGCTGTTCTGCTGGTGCGGCGGGAGAGGTAGATATTGAAGCACTTACAAACAGGTGCTATGCCGCAATGGGAGATGATTTTAATACGCCGATTTTAATTGCAGAATTATTTGAAGCTGTGCGTATTATCAATGGTTGTAAAAACGGACAACTTACTTTATCACAAGATCAAATAGACGGTTTAAGAAAGATCATGCACTCGTTTTTGTTTGATGTTTTGGGCATTGAGAAGCAAATTGTAAGTGGTGATTCGGAATTGCCCAATTTGATGATGGAAGCTGTTTTTGAAGTTAGAAAAGGTTTGAAAGAAAAAAAGGACTATGCAACAGCAGATATGTTGCGTGATTCATTTGCCAAAAGAGATATTGCTATAAAGGACACCAAAGAAGGTGGTGAGTGGAAATATGAAAAGAAATAGAATCGTTGCATTTGTATTATTGGCCTTAATCGTATTGTGGGCAGTGGTACAGTTTTTACCCAAGGGAAAGACAAAGTCGCAGACACCGGCAGAATCAACAGAGGCCAAGATGGTGGAGCCGCCATTGTTTAAAGTCGATTCGGCTATGAAATATTTGCGTGCGCAAGTGGAAATGGGTCCGCGCGTGCCCTTGAGCAAGGGTCACAATGTTTGCGGAGATTGGATTGTTGCCAAGTGTAAGTCATATGGCGCGGAAATAACGGAGCAAAATACCAAGGTTACAAGTTGGGAAGGAAATGCTACGCCAGTGCGAAATATCATTGCCCAATGGGGAATAGACAAAAAGTCCCGAGTAATGTTGGCAGCGCATTGGGACACCAGATGGGTGGCAGATAAGGATCCTAAGAAGGAGAATCAAAAGAAGCCCATTGATGGTGCCAATGACGGAGCCAGTGGCGTTGCTGTTTTGTTGGAGTTGGCCCGATTGATTCATGAGCGTCAACCAGATGTAGGTGTGGATTTGGTATTTTTTGACAACGAAGATCAAGGTGCTCCGGAGTGGTCAACAATGTCTCCGCAGGAGTCCAACAAGACGTGGTGTCTGGGTTCTCAATATTGGGCGAGCAATCCGCACGACATTGAGAATGTGCGTTATGGTATTTTGTTGGATATGGTAGGCGGAAAAAATGCGCGTTTCAATATGGAAGCCACGTCCATGGCTGCCGCTGGTGATGTAATGGGTTGGGTTTGGAATCAAGCCAATCGTTTGGGTTATGGCTCCTTGTTTGTCAAAGAAGAAATTGGCGGTATTACCGATGATCACGTTTACATGAACCAAGCGGGAGTTCGCTCAATTGACATCATCGACATGAGACCGAGTACAATAGCCATGGGAATTGGAGGCTTTGAGTTTGGACATTTTCACCACACATTGAGCGATAATCTAGATAACATAGATCCTCAAGTAGTGGAGGCAGTGGGCAAAGTAGTAGCGACTGCGCTTTACAATACCAAATAGATTTAAAGGAACTGTTTAATTTTTCGAATGGGCTTTAACCAGAGTGTATACCACTTGGGTTGAAGCCCATTTATTTTCCAAGAAGATCGATCTTGTCGATTGGCTTTTATGCGTTGTTTCCAGGTGACATTACTGGCCCCGCCGGTTTTCATTTGGATAATCACTTTGGGCAGATATGTCGTGCTGATGTTGTGCTTAAATAAAAACCGCAACATGATTTCATAATCCGCTGCTGAACCCTGATTGATGAGGAAATGTCCATGACAGTCATAGATTTCTTTTCGAACAAAAAACGTGGGATGAGGAGGCATCCAGCCCAATAAAAAATTGTCTTTCTTGTATGCTCCTGATTTCCAATTTCTCACCACTTTTCCTGTTGTTCCATCTACATATTGCAAATCCGCATAAATGGAGTCGGAGTTTCCAATTTGTCTGACGATGTCGCTGATCACACTGGGATAGGCGTAGGTATCATCGCTATTGAGAATTCCAATGAGATCACCAGTTGCACGTTCCAAGCCTTTGTTCATCGCATCATAAATACCCTTGTCTTTTTCAGATATACAAATATCAATTTTGGATTTGTATTTTTCTATGATATCCAGTGTTCCATCATTCGATGCACCATCTATGATGATGTACTCGATATTGGAGTAATCTTGGTGCATCACAGATTTAATGGTTGCTTCAAGTGTTGAAGCACTGTTGTAACAAATGGTGATGATGCTAACCTTCATGTCTGATGCTGAGTTGGGCAAGTTATGTGTAAATTTAACACATGCGAAAAATTTTATTCGGTTTTCTGATTTTATTGAGCGGCCTTGCCCAAGCGCAATTGAAGAATTTCAAAGGCATGAAGATGCGCGCCATTGGACCAGCTGTAACAAGTGGACGCGTCACGGCAATTGATGTCAACGACCAACAGGGAATTATGTATGTCGGGAGTGCTTCAGGCGGCTTATGGAAGAGTGAGAGTTGGGGAACCAAGTGGACTCCTGTTTTTGATGATCAGCCTGTAATCAATATTGGTGCAGTTAAAGTTTCTCATACTCATCCTGATATTGTTTGGGCAGGAACGGGCGAAGGAAATCCCAGAAATTCGCAAAGCTCTGGAAGAGGAATTTTTCAAAGTCGTGATGCAGGTAAGACATGGAAGTGTATGGGCTTGGAAGAAACCAAAACCATTCATAGAATTTGTTTGGATAATAATGACAATGTGTATGTTGCAGCTATGGGTTCTGCTTGGGGTCCAAATATTGACAGAGGTGTCTTTTATTACAATATAGAGGAATCTACTTGGAAGAAAATACTGTATGTGAATGATTCCACTGGATGCGCGGATTTGGTTATGGATCCTTTGAATGATCAGAAATTATTTGCAGCGATGTGGCAGTATGAAAGAAAGCCATGGAATTTTCATTCTGGTGGAAAAGGTTCAGGTTTGTACATGACTTTGGATGGTGGACTTAGTTGGAAAAGATTGGGAGAGAAAGAAGGACTTCCAAAAGGAAATTTGGGTCGTATAGGCATTGCCATTGCGCCATCCAATTCGCGTGTGGTATATGCGTTGATTGAATCCAAAACCACGGCTTTGTACAAGAGTACAGACGGAGGAGCAAGTTGGAACTTGGTTACAGATAAAGGCGTGGGTGATCGTCCATTTTATTATTCAGAATTCTATGTCGATCCTTCCAATGAGAATCATTTGATTTATTTGCATAGTATCGTTTCAGAGAGTATTGATGGTGGAAAGTCTTGGTCCACCATGCTTCCGTATTATGGTGTCCACCCTGATCATCATGCGTTTTGGTGGAATCCCAAAAATCCTTTCGAGATGTGGGAAGGAAATGACGGTGGATTAAATGTCTCCCGCGATGGGGGTAAGAATTGGGAGTTCATTCCCAACCTTCCGTTGGGACAGTTTTATCACGTCAACTATGATTTGACAATGCCATACAATGTTTATGGGGGTTTACAAGACAACGGCACCTGGAAGGGACCTGCTTATGTATGGCACAGTGACGGAATCCTGGATAGCGATTGGCAAGAACTTTATTTTGGTGATGGTTTTGATGCGATTCCCGATGCATCCGAAGACAATTGGGTATATGTATTGTCGCAAGGAGGAAACTTGGCTAGGGTGAATACGCAGACAGGGGAGGAACAAAGTATTCAACCCGTTCACCCCGATGGTGTGCCTTTGCGTTTCAATTGGAATACCGCCATTAGTGACCAACCCAATGCCGATCCTGCGATTTACATAGGTAGTCAATTTGTACATTATTCAAAGAATCACGGTCAGACTTGGGAGATTATTTCTCCAGACTTAACCACCAACGATACCTTGCGTCAGAAGGCATACAAGAGTGGTGGATTAACTACGGATGCAACATCTGCGGAAAATTATTGCACCATATTGTGCATTGCTCCACATCCGAACAACCAGCAAGAAATTTGGGTGGGAACCGATGATGGTCAAGTTCAAGTGACACGTGACCACGGAAAAACATGGACCAATGTAACGGCCAATATAAAGGGATTGCCCAAGAATGCATGGATTCCTCAAATTGTAATTTCTACCAAAGTGAAGGATGAGGTTTGGGTTGTGGCCAATAACTACCGACAGAATGATTGGAAGCCTTATTTGTTCCATTCCACGGACGGTGGAAAGCATTGGAAGAATGTGGTAGAGAAGGGTCCGATGACAGGACATTGTTTGAGTTTGGCACAAGATGATGAGCAGCCCGACCTGGTTTTTTGCGGTACTGAACATGGGTTGTTTGTTTCGATGGATCATGGTATTTCATGGGAAAAGTGGACGCATGATTATCCATCGGTTCCAACGCAAGATTTACGTATCCAACCAACTGAAAGTGATCTGGTGATTGCCACTTTTGGAAGAGGTATTTACATTTTGGATGACATCAATCCATTGCGCGATGCTATTTTCAACCGCAAGAATAATATTCAGAAAAAATTGGTGGTATACCGTCCACAACCCGGATTTTTAGTTTCTTACCGCCGTCATTTGGGACAACGTTTTCCGGGTGATCGATACTTTTCAGGAGAGAATAGATCAAATGGCGTGAAGGTCCATTGCCAAGTTCAGTTGCAACCGGTTGCAGAAGGAAAGGACAAGGAAAAAATGAAGGTGTCTATTTTGTCTGGCACAGATACCATTCGTGTATTTGAGCAAGAGCCTGATTCATTTTTAACGACCATCCATTGGCATTTTGATACCAACGGATTTCAATATCCTACCAAAGGCAAACGAGAGAAGTCCAAGTCTATTCCAGGTGGTGGATATCGCGTTGCGCCTGGTCGATATGAAATGCACATTTCTTATGCAGGAGAGAAAGTCCATACAGATATCTGGGTAGAAGAAGATCCGCGGGTACCCTTTAATCAGGGTGTTTACAATGAGCAAAAGGAGCTATATAGCGAGTGGAAATCGGTGATGCTGGATTTGGATAAAGAAGTGGAAAAGGTGAAAGAATCCAAAGAGCTGATGAATTGGTGCTTGGAGAGTATGAAGTATTTGCCAGATAGCCTCCAGAAGCCGGCCAAAGCTCTTTCCGATAGTATCAACAAAGCATGGAATGTTCAGATGGACAAAGTGTTCATGAAAGATGGCCTCAATGGTATTCAAGATGATAGTCGGGTGATCAGTGGAAGATGGTGGACACCATTCGCATTGATGAGTACTGAAATGGAATTCCCCGGAACAAATGCAGTTAATGGCATTCAATTGCTGGATAATGATGTACAGAAGTGGAAGGCTGAGAATGAAAAAATATGGGATGACGAATGGAGAAAATTTATTTCACAGGTCTCTCCTTACGTTCATCTACCTGAAAAATGGAAATCCTAAAAGGTATGTAACCAAGCCAAGCTGAGGGTGGAATTGTAATTTCCACCTTCGTAAAAACTGTACTGGTTGGTTTGAGCAGGATTGTCTCGGATAGGAATGACGCTTTGACCGAAATCGATGATCAGGCCATTGTTGTCATTCAAAACAAACTGTACACCACATTGCGCACCTATATCCCAACTTTTGAATCCTGGTTGTCCGCTATATTCGCTAAGAGTATACGTGAGCTTATTAGCCATTACGCTTTGATGAATCAGGTAACCGGCATACAATCCACCGTGAAATTTCAGCCTATTGCTGTAACTGTAATGCCAGTTGATTGGAATTTGAATGTAATGCAACCGATAAGCAAAAGTTTCGTGTTTAATCGTGTCGATAGGTGCTCTACTCCCTTTGCTCATGTATTCCATTCCAAGGGAAACACTGCTGCGTTCATTGATGGTAGCACGCACTTGAGCGCCTGCTACTGCGCCAAACTTGTCAAATCCACCTAAACCGTCTCCGCTCATCTGACTCGTCATGGGTCCAAATTTGAGACCCATTTTAAAACGTTGTGGAGCCGGTTCATCTTGCGCATGAATCTGTGCGCTAGTTGCATGGAAAACAAAAAGCAGAATGCTTAATTTAATCCAATTCATATTCCGAGGAATTGATTACTGCGTTGGTGGTTTGATCAATCAAGTATGCCACTACAGTCATGTTTTCTCCTTTCCAATTGGTTGGTAATGGATAAGTAAAACTCTGTGAAAAAATATCACCTTGCTTAGGTGCGTCAGCAACAAAATTCCCCATCGCTTGTGTTACGGCATCTCTCAAAACATGTTTGTGTTCATATTCCAAAACTTCAGATGGTGTTTGGTCATAATCTTCTTGAGCGCTGATGATGTGTGATTCAACGAGCAAGACCACTAGAGCAAATTGACCACTTAAATTTTCATGAAATTGTGATGCCGCATGAATATTGATTACGTTGTCTTCAGCAACAAAATCAGCTTGGAGTTGAATACCGGCTTTTGGGGTTTCATTTTTAGCGGATTGAATGATGTCTGCCCATGAATTGGGGTTATCGGCATCGAGCCAAACAAAATTAGAAATTCCACCTTGGCGATCAATTCGTGCGCAAGGATTAAAGCCGCCCTGCAATTGACCCCAATACAAATTGCTAACGGCGTTTCTGTAGTCGGTATCAAATGGCGGAGCGCTTACTTGCGCCAAGGATCCAGCATGAATGGAAACTGTAACCATTCGCTCGCCAAGGACGCTGTCCAATTCGTTTACCAATTTGGTCGATTTGGGGCAAAAGCCGCACAGGTGACCAGTGAATTCTTCAACCAGTACATTTTTGGTCATGCCTTCTTCGAAATTGAAAGTTGGTGCGGGACCATATTTCTCATCCATGTAACGGTACTTGACGTATGTATATGGATTTTCTAGTTGATCACATCCACTCCAAAGAAGGGCTGCAGTGACTATGGTAAAAAATATTTTTCTCATGATTAAAAGCTGCTGGTGATACTGATTTCAAAACCGTTGGTTGCAGGTACTGCGCGACATACACCGCCGATGCAGAATACGCCTTCACGTCTTTTACCATATCCCAAAGTGATGCGATGTGGTCCATTGATGTAACCAACTGTACCAAACAAGTAGTTGATTTTTCTTTCCTCGATGGGATTTCCTTTGTTGTATTGATTAACAATACCAATAGTCCAATGAGGACTATGTGTATACTCTGCTACTATAGTCTGCCAATCTCCTTTGTCTTGCTTGGTATGCAACTCTTGTAATTCAATTCTCAAGTAATCTTTTTTAGACAACTTGTAACCCATTTCAAGAACGGAAATATTGGCGTAAACGATTCCTTTGAAGTCATTGGTTACAGGCGTTGCCAATGTGTTGAACTCCATGTAGTAGAAGGTATAACCAACATTGAATTCCTTCGTTATTTTTCTTTTGATGTCTACGTTGAAGTCACGCACGTATTTGGTTTTTCCAAATCCCAAAGAGTTTACTTTGTAGCCTTCAGTTAATGCGTTTATGCCGTTGTATTGCGTAGTATCCAAACAATTGGCTGCGGCATAACTAGCGGAGATTTGTGTGCCATATTTTCCTCCTAACTTAGATCCTTTAGGAAGGGAGTAATAAACTTCCAACATATAACTGGCTTCGCCCGTAAGCGGTGTGGCATAAGGATATAAAGTCGCCGCAAGATTGTAAGTATGTTGTTTGGTAATGGCGGGAGTGTAGTTCACGGGAACATCAAATAACTTCAAATTGCGATCTCCTCTGAAACTAAGATTGTCGATGCTCTTGGCCATCACGTTGACACCAAAGCCTTTTTTACTGTATGATGAATTGATGAAGATACCTTTTCCGTTTCGGTAGATATAGCCATTGTCTGCACTGGGATCGTTAATCTTGTGTGCATATTCTCCCATCATCATCCAATTACCTCTTTGAATTTGAACACGACCGGAATACATGGCTACGTTGTCAGGAATATCAAAAACCAAAGTATCAACAAATCGATTACCACCGGCTTGATAACGGCTGATGAAATTTCCTCCTACCATCACACGGGTTTTGGCATCTGCCCATTTATTTACCAATTCGTTCATCCAAATTTCAGTATCAAATCCTCTGATAATACCATCGGCATGAATAATCTGATTATCGAAATCCAAACGTTGTTTTCCCCAAATTCCCTTTAGTGTTACACCTGAAGTGGGACGAAAAATAACCCTGGTACCATCCAGCGCGTTGTCAATTCCTAGGTTAGGCTCCCAATAGGTGCGAAGCGTTAATCCATTTCCAAATTGCTCGTAGAAATTTCCTACGGTGATTTCAAGCGTTGAATCGGCATAGGTAACATAGCGATTTCCGATGCCCGTTCCCTTGTATCGATTTTGTGCACTGTAACCTTGAATGGCATTTTGGTAAGTTTCAATTCTCCAACCCGCAGAAACTTTTCCATAAGTGTACAGAAAATTTCCAAATCCGTTGATGGAAGCTTTGGAATCGGGAACAGTAGCGTTGATTAAACTATCGGCGCTGTATTGCTGTGCGAGGAATTGAAAGTTGCCACGCAAAACCCCTTGCGGCGTTGTTTGTGCACTGAAAATAGCGGGAAGAAATAGTAATGCCGCGAGTAAGCGTTTTTTCATGTTCAAATATACTAGAGATCTTAACCGATCATTTCTTGTTCAATCTGTTTCATTCGGCCTTTGAGTTTTTCAACTTGATCGGCGTATTTATCTTGACCCATAAAATCTTCTTTCATGCTGAAGTAGAATTTGATTTTGGGTTCAGTTCCGCTGGGTCGAGCTGTAATGGTAGAACCATCTTCCAAAATAAATTGCATGACGTTAGATGCGGGTAGTTCCAATTTTCCTGTTGTTCCATTGCTACAAACAAAACTTTGATTCAAATAATCTCGGGTTTCGATAACAGAAACGCCGCCCAACTGTTGAGGAGGGTTTTGGCGGTAGTTGTTCATCATGTCCTTGATTTTTTGCATGCCTTCGATTCCCTTTAATGTAACCGAGACGAGCTCTTCATGATACAAGCCAAATCGGCCATAGATTTCCATGAGCATACCCCAAAGACTAGAACCTTGGTCCAATGTCCAAGCGCCAATTTCACTCAGTGCCGCTGCAGAAAGAACAGCGTCCTTGTCACGAACATCATCTCCAATCAAGTAGCCGTAACTTTCCTCCCCACCGCATAAAAACTTTTCTTTGCCTTCTCGTTCTTTGATTACGGCTGCGATGTATTTAAACCCAGTCAATGTTGAATAACACTTGACGCCAAATGCTGATGCAATTTCTTCGATTAATGTTGAAGTGACAATGGTACGGGCAGTGAAATAGGGTAACCCTGATGGATGATGTGTACCGGCTTGTTGAAGTTGGTAATACGCCAGTAAAGCACCAGTTTGATTGCCGTTAAGCAATGCCATTTTTCCTTGGTGATCTCGTACACACAAACCCACACGGTCTGCATCGGGATCTGTTCCCAATACCCATTGTGCATTGACTTTGTCTGCCAAGTTAATGGCCATTTGCAAGGCGGGTTTTTCTTCGGGATTTGGAGATTGAACTGTTGGGAAATTTCCATCAGGCTTGGCTTGCTCTTCAACAACATGCACATTCTCAAATCCCATTTTCTTCAACAACTGCGGTACCATCGTGATTCCTGTTCCATGAATCGAAGTAAATACCATGGGCGTGGAAGCTTGTCTCTCAATGGCAGACTTTTGACGAATCAATGGCATTGCCATATTCAAGTATTCTGCGTCCCAGTTTTCATCGATCCAATGCAACAATGCATCATTGCCTTTAAACTTCACGTTGTTCAATGAGCCAACGGCGCGCACACATTCGATAATGCCCTTGTCATGCGGAGGTACAACTTGACCACCATCTTCCCAATACACCTTGTATCCATTGTATTCGGGAGGATTATGCGAGGCAGTAATCACGATGCCAGATTGACATTGGAGTTTGCGAACAGCAAAAGACAAAACGGGAGTTGGACGAAGATGCTGAAACAAATACACCTCAATGCCATTACCTGTCAGCACATCTGCAGCCGCTTTGGCCAAGCTATCCGATTGGTTTCGGCTATCATAAGCAATGGCTACTTTGGAACCATTGGGAAATTGTTTTTTAAGATAATCAGCCAAACCTTGCGTTGCAGCACCGATTGTGTACGGATTGATTCGCATGGAACCAACGCCCATTATACCGCGCAATCCACCAGTTCCAAATTCCAAATCTTGGTAAAAGGTTTCTTGCAAGGATGCTCCATCCTCTTGGATTAATTTTTTAATTTCTTCTTGGGTGTTGAGGTCAACAGCTTCAACCAACCAGCTTTCCGCTCTTTCTTTTGCGTTCATTGTATTTTTTGCCAATCTTCCCAACAGTGTTGCAATTGTTCCTTCCAATGCATGGGGCTAATTCCTGTCGCATGAATCCATTTGGAATGATTCAAATACGAATAGGAAGGTCGCTTGGCCTTTTGTGGAAACTTGTCGCTGCTAACTGAGTGAAGGGTTATTTGTTGTTTGGATAATGTAAAAATTTCTTGCGCAAATTCAAACCAAGTGGCCTCTCCATTTGGACTGTAATGATATGTTCCCAATGGACCCATTTCATCCTTGCGCAAAGAAATGCCTTTGATCAAATCCTGTGATAAATCTTTGACGTATGTAGGACTTCCTATTTGGTCATTGACGATGTTCAACTCCGATTGATTTTGACCAAGGTGTAACATCGTTTTAAAAAAGTTCTTGCCGCGGGTGGAATACAGCCAAGCTACTCTGATGATGGTGTGCATCGGGAAGAGCTTTCTGACATTTTCTTCGCCTTTCCATTTGGAGCTGCCATATGCATTGATGGGTTGCGCAGAGTGTTCTTCCGCATATCCGCCAGAAACCGGGGTTCCTGAAAAAACATAGTCTGTACTGATATACCAAAACCAGACAAGATTGCTGTGGTATTTGGCCATCCATTCGATACTTTTACTGTTAATCGTCTCGGCCAAATCTGATTCCTCTTCTGCCTTATCTACTTGAGTGTAGGCCGCGCAGTGAAAAATGACATCATATTTTTTTTGATGGAAAAATCTCGAAATAGAATCTTCATTACTGCAATCCAATTCATCACGCATCGGCGTGTCTATGATTGCATCAGGGAAAAGCAAATGCAAATCGGCAGATAGGTAAAAACCCAACTGCCCACTTGTTCCGGTGACCAAAATTTTGCTGATTTCCATTGGAGGAGCAAGATAACAAATTCTTTCCGAGGCAACAATGATTGGGGGCAATATCACGTTTTCTTTCTGCGTACATTCGCAGCAGAATGAGCGAGATAAAAATGAAGATTCATTACAGTGTAGAATCCTTGCCTCCACATGTGAAGACGATTGTCACCGTGGGAACATTTGATGGCGTGCATTTGGGTCATGCGACCATTCTAAATGCCATGCAAGAGCGAGCGAGATTGAGTGGCGGACAAACCGTAGTTCTTTCATTTGACCCACATCCCAAAAAGGTACTTTTCCCAGATTCAGATCCACTTCCTCAAATCCAATCTTTGGAAGAGAAGATTCTATGCTTGGATAGATGCGGCGTAGATCACTTTGTTATTCTTCCCTTTACCTTAGACATGTCAAGATTGACTGCAGAGCAATATGTAAACATGATTCTGGTGGAAGGATTACATGCCGATTGTGTTTTCATGGGATACGATCATCGTTTTGGAAAAAATAGAGTGGGTGATATTCAATTGATGCGCAGCCTAGGAGAAATCCATAATTTTGAAGTTGTGCAAATTGAGGCATACGCCCCCAATGATATTCCGGTGAGTTCAACCAAAATCAGAAGTGCCTTGCACGAAGGAAATGTCGCAGTTGCCAACCAAATGTTGGGCCGTCCTTTTGCTTTGGGTGGTGAGGTTATTCATGGTCAGCAATTGGGACGCACCATTGGATTTCCAACGGCCAATGTTGCCGTAGGAGGAACGGATAAATTGATCCCCAAGATTGGTGTTTACGCAGCCTCAACGATCATTGAGGGCATTCGTTATTCAGTAGCGCTGAATATAGGATACCGACCTACAATCGATGGTTCTATTGGTTTGCACATTGAAGCGCATATCATCGATTTTAATTCGGACCTTTATGGAAAACACATCACCTTGGATTTGCATGAGCGAATCCGTGATGAGAAAAAAATGAATGGTCTAGATGCTTTGAAATCGCAATTACTACAAGATGTTCAATGGGTAAGGGATTATTTTTCTGCTTGATTTTTCTATCCATGTTTCATGGTGTATCAGCGCAATGCCTTGCAGCTGCTGACTTGGATACATGTAAGATTTACAAGAGTTTGGAATCAATACGCGGACATGAACAACATGTATATCGTGTTGATTTGAGCAAAAAGAAAATGAAGCAAATTCCTTTGGAGTTGCTTGCGCTGCCTCATCTTCAAGAATTGACAATGAGTAAGAATGAGATCAAACAAATCCCAAATGAAATAAAGAATTGTACTGAATTACAAAGATTGATTCTTCAGTACAACCAGATTGATAGTCTTCCGCCTGCCTTATTTACATTGAGCAATTTGAAAAAGTTAGATTTAGGATTCAATGATTTGTTTACCGTACCTGATGGTATTGGTGACCTTCAGAATCTTGAAGTCCTGGCATTGTGGGACAATCCCATCGGCATTTACTCGCGAGAACTTCTGAGATTGGATCAATTGAAACATTTGGATCTCTTAAATAATCCAATCAATGACAGTGTCCAAAGGGCGCTGAGAGAAGGCCTCCCCAAGTGTAAATTTTATTTTTCCTACCCCTGCAATTGCGAAGTGGGGTGGTGAGTCATTACTTTTGAATCATGAAGTACCAACAATTACCAGCGTCCTTTTATCAGGGAGCACGTGAAAGAGTGGCTGCTCAATTGCCTCAGGGTGGAGCAGCGGTGTTTTTTAGTAATGACATTTATCCGACAAGTGCTGACGGAACATTGCCGTTTAAGCAAGCTTCAGATATTTTTTATTTAACGGGTGTTGATCAAGAAGAAACCATTTTGGTATTGTTTCCTTCCGCCAATCAAAAAGGGTTTCGTGAGATTTTATTTGTAAGAGAAACCAATGAGCATATCGCAGTTTGGGAAGGTGCTAAATTGAATAAGAGGCAAGCTACTGAGCAAACAGGTATTGCAAATATCCAGTGGGTAAGCGAATTTGAGAAGGTGATGCGCGTTGTGATGAATGAAGCGCAGATTTTGTGTTTGAATGACAACGCACATACTAGAGCTACCATAGAGGTAGAAACCAGGGAGATGCGATGGAATGAGAAGTTGAGAAAGGACTACCCAAATCATGCTGTAGCTCGCGTGGCTCCTATTATGCATCATGTTAGAGCGGTTAAAACACAGGATGAAATTGATCAATTACGAAGGGCCATTAACATTACACGTCAAGGATTTGAAAGGGTAATGAAAATGATGAAGCCTGGTGTAATGGAGTATGAAATTGAGGCGGAATTTGCCCATGAATTTCTGCGAAATGGCTCACGTGGTTTTGCCTACACACCTATTATTGCTTCTGGAGGCAGTGCATGTGTTTTGCATTATATCGCAAACGATTTGCCATGTAAAGATGGAGATTTGATTTTGATGGATGTGGGTGCGGAATATGGCAATTACAATGCGGATATGACCCGTTGTATTCCTGTAAATGGAAAGTTTTCGCCAAGACAAAAAGATGTGTACAACGCTGTCCTTCGCGTTATGGAAGGTGCCAAGAAGTTGTTGCGTCCTGGAATCATGATGGCAGACTATCACACCCAAGTAGGTGAATTGATGCAACCCGAGTTGATTGCATTGGGCTTGATTTCTGAAGAGGAGGCCAAGAATCCATTGGCTTACAAGAAGTACTTCATGCACGGTACCAGTCATTTCTTGGGATTGGATGTGCACGATGTGGGCGATTGGAATATTCCTATTGAAGCAGGCAATGTGTTTACAGTTGAACCGGGTATTTATATTCCTGAAGAGAACATCGGAATTCGTATCGAGAATAATGTGGTTGTAACCGATGGAGAGGTGTTGGACATGTTTGCGGATTTCCCAACAACCGTTGAGGAGATAGAGGCTTTCATGGCCAGATAATTTTTCTTCTGGAATTTCCGAGGAAAGTAATTTATTGAATTCAAAATGAGGGAAGTGTTAAACTTGAAACGTTTACATTTCCCTTTTGTTTTTCGTGCTACATTCGGCACACATTTAGGAAAACATGAGAAAAATTATTTCTATCGGATGTTATTTGTTCGTCTTCATTTTGGGATTGAATCAAACTCAGGCCCAATCTAATCTTTCAGCACAAAAGGCTGCTCAAGTATTTAATGGCGGACGTCAATTGTACTTTCAATTTCCCATCCAAAGTCGTGATGAAATTCACGTTTTGACCAATGTTGTTTCCATTGATCGTGTTCAAGGAAACACTGTATGGGCATATGCCAATCAGAACGAGTTTGCAGCGTTCTTGGATTTGGGATACAGAAAATACAATGTATTGCCAACGCCAAGTGAATTGGAAAAGGTACCGATGATGCAAGATTTTGTGGCGGGTCAGAAGACACTTGATCTCACAGCTTATCCTACTTACTCGCAGTATGTCGCCATCATGGAAAATTTCGCTGCAACTTATCCAGATATTTGTTCTTTGCACAGCATTGGAACAACCGTAGAAGGTCGTAGTATTTTGTTCTTAAAGATCACAGACAATTTAAATGTGCGCGAGTATGAGCCTCAATTTATGTATAGCTCTACCATGCACGGTGATGAGACTGCCGGCTATATCGTGATGTTGAAGTACATCGATTATTTGTTGTCGAATTATGGAACAGATCCTCGTGTCACCAACTTGGTAAACAACATGGAGATTTGGATCAACCCCAATGCCAATCCTGATGGAACCTATGCCGCAGGAGACAACAACGTCAATGGCGCCACTCGAAACAATGCCAACAATGTCGATTTGAATAGAAACTATTGGGATCCGCAAGATGGTCCGCATCCAGACGGCAACGCGTATCAGCCAGAGACCATTGCTTTCATGGCTTTTGAGGATTCTATGGATTTTGTTATGTCTGCCAACTTTCACGGAGGAGCAGAATGTTATAGCTATGTATGGGATACCAAAGCAAATGATCATCCTGACAAGAATTGGTGGTATGCCGTAGGTTCGAATTACGTGGATACGATTCACAATTATTCTAACAATTATTTTGTGCAGAACGACCCCGGTTTTGATGGACCTGGTCTAACCAATGGTTTCGCTTGGTATGAGGTTAATGGCGGTCGTCAAGATTACATGAACGCCAAGCAACATTGCAGAGAGGTAACTGTAGAATTGTCCATGACCAAATTGATTCCGGTTTCTCAATTTGAAAATCACTGGAATTACAACCGCAATTCATTGTTGTATTACATGGAAGAGACCTTCAATGGCTTTCATGGTTTGATTACCGATGCTTGTACCGGATTACCCGTTAAGGCAAAGGTGTTTGTCAACAATCACGATGCCGATAGTTCTCATGTGTTTTCTTCATTGCCCATAGGCAATTATTATCGTCCCATTTTTCCTGGAACGTACAGTGTGACTTATTCTGCGCCCGGTTACCAAAGTGTAACCATCAATAACTTGGTGATTACTGCAGGAACGGGAATCGAGCAGAATGTAACCTTGCAACCTTTGGCACCCACATCCAATTTCATCGCTGATCACACCGATGGTTGTGGAGGTGTTGTGGCATTTACAGATTTAACTGGAAGTGCCAATTCATGGACATGGGACTTTGGTGATGGACAATCATCCAGCGAGCAGAATCCAGTTCATTCTTATGCCCAATCTGGAAACTACACCGTCTCATTGTCAGTGACCAATTGTGCAGGCGCTGATGAAGAAATCAAAGTAAGCTACATCAACGTCAATGTCATGGAATTGCCTGCTGTTGCTCAAGATAGTTTCAGTGTTTGTTCTCCACAATCTTTTGATTTGTTGGCAACGGGTTCTGGAAATTTGGCGTGGTACGGCGTGCCAGTTGGAGGAAATGCGCTGGCATCAGGAGGGTCGTTTACAACACCTTTGTTGACTTCCAGTGCGACGTATTATGTCGAGAATCAAGTGGATTTGGGAAGTGCATCGGTAGGTTCAACAAATAACCAAGCCAATGGAGGATACTACACTGCGGGTGCTTATCACTATTTGGTTTTTGATGCATTGAGTTCGTTTACATTGGTCTCAGTTCAAGTCAATGCCAACAATGCAGGAAATAGAACGATTGACTTGCGTGACAACTCGGGAAATGTGCTTCAGAGTGTTACAGTGAGTATTCCGCAAGGAGTAAGTACCGTTGATCTTGGCTTCACGATTCCTGTGGGTACTGGCTATCAATTGGGAACGGCTGGAGGTAACAATTTGTGGCGCAACAACGCACAAGCGGTATATCCCTATACATTGGATGGTGTTGTATCTATCATAGGAAATAGCGCAGGCAATTCGGCGTATTATTATTATTTCTATCAATGGAATATCAGTCAAACCTGCAGCAGTGCTCGGGTACCTGTTTCGATCATCGTAGGAAGTAGCATTGCTCCGGAAGTCGTTTTGTCTCAAAGTGCAACAGAAATATGTTCAGGTAGTCCCATTACTTTTAATGCAACGGCTAGCAACGTCACAAATCCCACCTTCAGTTGGACGATAGACGGAGTAGCTGCTCCAAGTACAATGTCTTCATTAACTTGGGCTACGCCAGCAGATGCGGTAATTGCTTGCACTGTAGAGGACATCAACAATTGTTCAGGAACAACAGTGGCTTCCTCGCAATTGAATATTACTGTTACGCCCACTCCTTCAGTTCCAGTAGTTGTGCAGGATGGCAATACATTGAGTGTAGATGCCACATCAGGAATTCAGTGGTATTTGAACGGAAGTCCAATTGCGGGAGCAAACGCTGCCCAGTATGTGCCAACAGTAAGTGGAGACTACAGTGTGATCGTCAGCAATGGAAGTTGTGAGAGTGGTATGTCCAATACGATTACATATACCATAACAGAATTGAAAGAATTAGCTTTTGAACAAGTTCAGATTTATCCCAATCCTGCAGTAAGTCAGTTGAATTTGATTACTCCTTATTCAAAGGGTTTTGAGTGGCGTGTATATAATTCTTTGGGTCAATGTATAGACAAGGGACAGAACATGTCCTCGAGTATGCTTCTTTCAGTGGCTTCATTTGAAAAGGGAGTGTACAGTATGTTGATTGTAGGTCATGATACCCATGTGAAACAGTTTGTAGTGGAGAAATGAGATGTATAAATGCATATTGAAAAACCCCGCGATTGCGGGGTTTTTTGCATTTCTTAAATGAACTTTATCGGGCTTGTGATTGTTTTAAGTGTATTTTTGATAACTGATAATTGTCATTATTTATGAAGGCTAAATTCAAAGGACTGTGGACCAAAGGTTGGGCGTTGGAATCCAAGGCGATTCAACAAATTTTTGTTCTGTCTATACTGGCAGCAATCTTTCAATTGGCCCTTCCTCTGGGAATTCAGGGATTGACGGGTTTTATCTCTGGGGGTGAATTTCGCTGGGGTACCGTTACCATCGTTCTTTTGGTTTTGATCGCAACCATACTCGCCAATAAATGGCAAGTGCAAATGATTGCCATTGGCGAACAAATGGAGGAACGTCTCTTTGTAATGATGGCCTTTGGTTATGCCAAAATGGCTTTCCAAAAAACGCCGGAATCACAAACGACTTTTGCGACAAAGGCAAAATATTTTATTGAGGTTTCTGGAATTCAAAAGGGCTACAGCAAAAAATTGGTTGAAGTTATTTCTTCGCTCCTTCAATTGGTCATGGGTGTTTTTCTGATTTCTTTCTATCATCCGTTTTTCTTGGCCTTTGGTTTCGCGCTTTTATTGGGACTTTTTTTAATTATATGGACCAAAGGTAAGCGTGCACTTCACGCCAATATTCAATTATCGGATAACAAGTACAAGTATTACAATTGGATTCAAAAGGCACATCTGAAAAATGAAGATGGAATTGCCACGGAATTACAACACGCAGACGATCTGTCAAATCAATACATCGATAGCAAACGTTCTTACTTTGATTTGGTCATCTTCCAGTTGAAATCGTTTCTATTCTTTAAAATGTGCATCATTGCGGTGATGCTCCTTTTGGGTGTTTACTTGGCCATTGAACAGAAAATTTCTTTGGGTCAATTTTTGGCTGCGGAATTGGTGATCTTGCTTGTTGTAAGTAGTATCGAGAAATTGCTTTTTTCCTTGTCTTCCATTTATGAAACCCTAATCTCTTTTGAAAAAGGTTTTGCTTTGATAGAAGAAATGGACATGGATGATGATCATGTCAAAGCGTCAATGGAGGAAGATCATTTTCAAACTTGGTCCAAAGTAATTACTGACGGAGGCAAGAAAAGAATGTACGCTGGATTAGGTACCATCGCAATTTTATTGGTTGTATTGGCCTTGCCTTGGACACAAAATATCGAAGCCAATGGCCGCGTGGTTTCCATGGAACCCAATCAAAGACCACAAGGTGTTCAATCGGTGATCGCTGGTCGAATTGAGAAATGGTACGTTCAAGAAGGGGACTGGGTGAAAGCAGGAGATACCTTGCTTTTTTTATCAGAGGTGAAGGTAGATTATTTTGATCCGCAGTTGTTGCAGAATACAGAGAGTCAGATCAAATCCAAGGAGGGTTCCGTTTCCAATTATATGGAGAAGGTTAGGGCTTTGGATTCTCAGATTGATGCATTACTAAATGCGAGAGAAATTAAAAGAGAGCAGATCATTACCAAACTGGAACAAGCCAAACTGAAAATCAAAACGGACAGTGCAGATTTGGTTGCAGTAGAAAACAATGCACGAGTTGTTGCTGATCAAATGAAACGTTTTGACCAGATGTACCAGCAAGGGGTGATTTCTAAAACAGATTGGGAATCGCGCCAAGTAAGTCTTCAAAATGCGCAGGCCAAAGTCAATGATCAACGCAACAAGTTGGCCATTGCTAAAAATGAATTGCTCAATACATCTCGCGATTATAAGGGAGTTGATGCGGAGTATCGAGATAAAGTATCCAAAGCGGAAAGCGACAAGTATGCGACACTGTCGGCCATGTATGATGCAGAAGCACAGGTGACCAAATTGCAGAATCAATACAACAATTACGATCGCAGAACAGGTTTCTATTATCTAATCGCTCCTCAGGATGGTTTTGTCTCAAGAGCAACCAAATCAGGAATTGGTGAAACGGTAAAAGAAGGTGAAGAAGTTGTGCGCATCACACCCAATAAGTTTGACCAAGCTGTGGAAATCTACATCGACCCCGTTAATACTCCACTCGTACATGTAGGTGAAAATGTTCGTTTGATTTTTGATGGATGGCCTGCCTTTGTTATCAGTGGATGGAGCCAAATGTCAACTGGATTATTTGATGGACAAATAGTAGGTATAGATCCCGTCATTCAGCAAAATGGACAATTGAGAATTTGGGTCAAGCCCAATGCGGCCAATCAATGGCCAGATCAACTTCGTCAGGGAGGTGGTGTTCGCGCATTCATGTTATTGAATGATGTTCCATTGGGTTATGAATTGTGGCGATTGCTCAATGCCTTCCCACCCGATTACTACCAAGGAAAAGAGAAAGGGGCTGAAAAGGCAGACCAAGGCAAAGAAGCGAAAAAGGAAGAAGTCAAGGAGGAGAAAGAATGAGAGTGATCGTTAAGTTTTCGATAGTATTGTTTGTATTATTGGGATCAATCATTGGCCATGCTCAAGAATTGACATTGCAAGAATATCTGCTTTGGGTTCTGAAAGATCACCCCTTGGCACAGAATGCAGAATTGAATGTCGAACGAGGTGAGGCCCAGTTTCTGCAGGCCAAAGGCGTTTTTGATCCTGTGATTGTTTCCAAATGGAAAGAGAAATTTTTTCAAGGGAAAGATTATTACAATTCTGGTGAGAACTCCATCGTTTATCGATCTCCATTTGCACTGAGCATGGTAGGTCAGTTGGATTTAAACAATGGTGATTATCTCAATCCAGAGATGTACACTGGAAAGGACGGTCTTATCACATTGGGCGTTCAGCTTCCTCTGCTGCAGGGACTTTGGATGGATGAGAGAAGATTGGCGGTCCGGCGAGCGGAGCAAATTCAGGCGATGGCGACTTTAGAGAAACAAATGGCACTCAATGAGCTTTTGTTTCAAAGTACAATGTTGTATATCGATTGGGTGATTGCTGAAAAAAGAAAGACCATTGCTTCAGATTTGAAAGTCATTGCTCAGCAAAGAATGGATGCTACGCGTCAACGTTTCGTTGGTGGAGATCGCCCTGCAATGGATACCCTGGAGGCAAGAGCGCAGTTTCAAACCCGTAGTATTTTGTTGCAAGAGGCCGAATTGCAGGTAATCAAATCGCGTTTGGCCTTGGTTGCTTTTGTGGATGAAAAAGGGGAAAGAAAGAATATCCTTGCACTTCCCATTCGTCCCCAGCAAGGCCTTCTGGAATTATTACCCATTTACAGACCCTCATCACTGCCCAATTTTGGTTTGAATAATCATCCTGAGCTTTCATGGTATTCCAACAAAATCACAATGTTGAATTGGGAAGAAAAATGGAAGAGGGAAAAGTTGAAACCCAAGCTGAATGTGCAATACAATCTGTTGTCAAAGGGCGTGAATGAAAATACAAATCTTGAATTTTCTACTCAGAATTATCGCTGGGGTGTTGAAATGGCGTTTCCCATTTTTCTGCGAGATGCTCGTGGAGATTTACAACTTCAAAGGCTGAAAATTCAAGAGGCCGAGAATGATGTGGATTGGAAGAAAAGTCAGTTGCAACAAAAGGCAACGGCTTTGGAACAGCAAGAAGAGATGGTAAGAAAGCAGTATATGCTCTATGCCAATAATGTGAGCCTATATCGAAGTTTGTTAGAAGCGGAACAGTCGAAGTATCAAGTGGGAGAAAGTGTGGTTTTTATGGTGAATCAACGTGAGAATGCCTGGCTTGAAAATCAAATCAAGGCCTTGGAGTATGAAAGGAAGTGGATGGAGACACGGGCACAAATGTCTCAACTTCTATTTATGCCTTATTTCTAATTTTGGGAGGGCGATTGCTCAAATAAACGCCAAGCAGGACAATGCCTGCAAATCCCATTTGTCCGGTACTTATTTCTTCTCCCAACATGGATCCCCATGAGACGGCAACAATGGGAATTAAGTAAGTTACTGTTGAAGCCAAAATGGGTCCTGCTGTTTGGGTTAATCTAAAAAAAAGAATGTTGGCAATACCTGTCCCCACTACAGCAAGTGTCGCTACGGCTGCAAAGCTTCTCCATCCAGATGGATGTTCAGTGATTACTTCTACGTGGGTTGATGCCAGAATAAATGCGCACGGAATGCTCACCAAAGTGATAGATACCGCCGTAATCCAAGGGGCCTTCATGTGTGTGAGGTGGTGACCAACGGTATTTACACTGATGCCATAGAGAACGGTTGCTGCAATGATCAAAAACGCATATTCGAAATTTTGCATCGAACTTCCTTTGATAGCTATAATTCCCGCTGCACCAATAAAACCGATAATCATTCCAATGATCTGCATGCTGTGACTACTCTTTTTGAAAAATAGCACAGCCATGAGCAGTGTAAATAATGGCGTGATGGCATTGAGTATTCCTGCCAATCCGCTGTCCAAGTGCTGTTGAGAGATGGCAAATAGAAAAGCTGGAATGCCGCTGCCACAAAAACCGACAATGGCCAAGTATTTCCAATCTGATTTTTCAATTTTCTTGAGTGCCTGAAAGGTGAAGGGTGAGAGAGCCAAAGCGGCTAGTATCATCCTGAGGCAGGCTACTTGGTATGGTGATAGAACTGCAGATCCATCTTCAGCCTTTAAACCCATTTTCATTAGAACAAACGAACTTCCCCAGACAAGAGCCAATAAGATTAATATCAGTACTGAAGAAAATTTAGATCCGTTCACAAAATGATTTTTGCCAAATGTACGTTTCGTTTATGCCCCAAGGCTTAATTTTGTTCAAAATGTAAATCAATGAAAAACTGGATTTTGATTTCGGCCTTGGCCATTGGAATGGTGGCTTGCTCATCTTCAAATCAAGAAAATGCAACTTCAAATATTGTAGTAGAACAAATTCTAGAAAAAGGATCTGTTGCAAAAACGGTAGCCAAGTTCAGCATTGAAGGTATGACATGCGCACATGGTTGTGGTGGTAAAATACAAAAGGAGTTGGAGGACATGGATGGCGTGAAGTCCACTGAATTGGATTTTGTTGAAGAGAGAAAGGTCAATGTAGTGTCTGTTGAATTTGATGCAGCTTCTATCGATGAAAACAAAATGATCAATATGGTCAACGGTTTGGCTGATGGAAAATACAAAGTGATAGCAGCGCAACGCGTGACAACATCTGCTCAATAATGATGAATTTGGGACGTCCATTTTTTTGGGCACGTATTGCCTTGGTTGCCTTGTATTTGGTAATCATTGCGGGAAGTGTTGTACGCGTAACCGGCAGTGGTATGGGTTGTCCAGATTGGCCCAAATGCTTTGGACACCTGATTCCACCAACAGACCAAGAAGTTCTACTGATTGGACCCGGTAAAACGTTTCACAAAGGTCAGATGGTGATTCACCACGACACGCTCTGGGTAGCGCAAAGTGAAGTAACATTAGATAACCATGCGACGTTCCGAAATTTGGGATCTGAAGCCGAATGGAAAAAATATCCCAAGCATGATTATGCTGTTTTTAATGTGTGGCATACTTGGACGGAGTACATCAATCGTTTGTTAACTGGGGTTCTCGGTATTCCTGTATTAATTCTCTTATTTGTTTCTTGGAGATGGGCCAGAAGGGGGCAGGGATGGCAACCATTTGTGGCTACCGTTTTGACATTGGCTCTGATCCTATACGAAGCATGGTTGGGGAAATTGGTGGTTGATGGTCACCTTGCTGGCGGTAGAGTAACCTTGCACATGTTGGGAACGATGGGGATTATATTCACTTTGTTGTGGGCCATGCACGCTTCCAATAATTTTCCCGAGCAATGGACATTGCAAAGGCCTTATTTGCTTTGGATTTCATTGGCAATGATGTTGATTCAAATCGTGCTTGGAACCCAGATGAGAGAGGCGATTGATGAGATCATCAAGGCGGGTTGGTCAAGACAAGAATGGATGGGGCAGATTATTCAGTCCTCCGATAATGTTGTGTTTTATATCCACAGGACTTTTTCGTGGTTGGTCTTTTTTACGGCAGGATTCTTGGCGCTGGAATTATTGAAGCAGAAATCTACTTTGGCTTTTTGGATTGCGATTCCTTTGGTAGGTGAATTTTTAGTGGGAATTTTATTGACCTATTTCAATTACCCCATTTGGTCACAGCCCGCACATCTTCTGTTGTCAATGGTGTTATTAGGTGCCCTTTTGCAGTTGGCGTTTAGAAAGAAGTCCGTTGTAGGTTAACGAAAACATATTGGTGTACAAAACATCCGATTGATTGCCAATGTCGGTTAAGGCATAATCAATTTCAATATTTTTCAATTGAATGCCCAAACCTAGGTTGGGCTGAAAGGTGGTGTATTCTCCTGTGAAGCTCTGATTTTTTTGAATATTCCCCATCCCGGTTCTTACTTTCAACCAACCTTGATAAACGATTTCCAATCCTACTCCGGGATCTATGCTGAATTGATTACCGCTGATCCAAGTATTCCGTTTCCCATCAGTTGTAACCATGGCATTGGACTCTAAAAGGATGGTGTATTTTTTCCATTGAAAAGATCGAGCGCCACCGAAATTAATTCTGGGCAATGCAATCTCCCAATTGTTTTCGGGTAAAACGTTTCCTGTGCTTGCAAATACACTCTGTGTTTTGGCATCTAATTGATAGCTCCATGCATTGAATGTACCTGTGATGTCCTTACCGACAACAGCCCAACTCCAGTTTTTGTATTGTCCTTGGTACCCAAAATCAAAACCAAATCCCCACGATTGAGCAAAGCTCCCAATGTGACGATAAATCACTTTTGCATTGGCTCCCCATTGATGTTGGGCTTTCATGTTGGGAAACTTTGATTTTATTTTCTGGGGCAATTGATTTTGTGCGTAGCTGAAAATGAAGGCGTAGTCAGCGGTGGAAAAATAGGATATCCGGCTGTAATCGACATTGCCCGATGGATCATAGAGATCAATGGTGTTGGGAATATTGTCAACCCCAAATCTGAGTACAGATGCGCCAAAGGTTTGGTGATCATCTATCTTTTTGGCATAAGAAGCAAAATCCAGTTTTGCGATGCCTGCAAAATATTCCGCATGCATCAATCCAATGCTGGTGTTTTGATTCAATCGGGCCAACCCTGCAGGATTCCAATAGCCACTGTATGCGTCATGCGTACTGCTGATTACGGAACCAGACATGGCATACCCTCGGGCACCAGCGCCTATGTTGAGGAATTCATTGACATATTTTGGAGCAATATCGCTTTGCGCAACAATTGCATTGCTGAGCAATAAAAGAAGGCCTGTCCAAAATTTTTTCATACCGCAATTTACAATCATGTCCCTTAACCCAAAAGTGAAAGTTTTATTGCGTCGTATATCGCTTGATTGGTAACATTTTGAAGCACATGGATATTTTCAATGTGGTGATCAATCAATGTTTTTGCAGTCGTAGGTCCAAAGGCCACGCAAGGCTTGGTGGTCGAAATATTATGTTGTTTCAAATAAGATTGAACATTGCTTGGAGACGAAAAAATGTAGACATCAGAATCAACGGCCTCGATTGCGAGAGGAGAAGTACAATAAACTTCTAGCCTATAGATAGTGCAATCTTTCAGTTTAGGCGCGATGCTATTTCTGGTTTGAACCGATTGTGGAAACAGTATTGTTTCGTTTGGCTCAAGCACCTTTTGAAATTCATTGGCCACCATTGCCGGATCTGAGCTGGCCCCAACAAAATCAGCAGTCAATTGAAATTGCAATAAGGTCTGAGCGGTTCCTTTTCCCATCGCTCCTATCTTGACTCCCTTAGGTAAATGTTGAGCAAGTAAATGTCGAACTCCTTCGCTAGATGAAAAGAATATCCAATCACATTTTGGGATATTTGGAACTGAAATGGGTGTTGTTTCTATGCACGAAATTCCAGTGACTTGATGCCCCTCTCTTTCAACCTGCAGAACCCAATCTGGTTTTTGACTTATATCTCGGCTGATGAAAATTCTTGCCATTTTTTTAACTTGTCCAAGCAATACGAAATGCAATTTTCTGCATCGCTATTGCGGTATTCGAACTGCAAAAGAGGGTTTTCTAGACCTGTACTAAAAGCAACGTGAACTTCAAATTCATTTTGGTTTTGGGTACAATAAACGCCCAATGGCAATTGACAACCACCTTCCATTTTTTGAAGCAATGTTCGCTCAATCGCGATGGTTTCTTGTACTTCGATGTGGTGAATTTTCTTGAGTACATCAAGTGTTGTTGAATCATCGCGTCTGCATTGCCAACCCAAAACACCCTGTGCCGGTGCAGGAACAAATGAAGCAGGATCCAACAATTGAACATGAAATTCTGAGAGATCAATGTTAAGTCTTTCAATTCCTGCGGCTGCCAGCATCAGGGCATCGCATTGTCCGTCACGTAACTTTTGGATTCTCGTTGGCACATTTCCGCGTATGTCCACAAAACTGACATCAGGACGGATATTTTTAATTTGGGTTTTTCTTCGCACCGAAGAAGTTCCCACTCTACTATTCATTGAGAAGTGAAGCGGTAAATCACTTTGGAAAAAATCTTTTTTTGTAATCAAGATATCTCTCGGATCTGCACGGTGACTGACGGCTGCAATAATCAGCCTATCATGAGGAGCAGTTTCCAAATCCTTGTGAGAGTGAACAGCAATGTCAATGGTGTTGTCCATCAATGCTTGTTCGATTTCCTTGGTGAAAAATCCCTTTCCTTCAATTTTATCGAAGCTTAGATTTTGAATTTGGTCGCCTTTGGTGCTGATAATTTCAAGTTGAGTTTCTATACCAAGTTGTCCCAAGATATGTTGAGTATGGTGCGCTTGCCACAGAGCAAGTTCACTGCCTCTGGTACCAATGATTAAGGGCTTCGTCATTTTAATTTTTTTGATGTTCCAACAAAACGGCCTTGGCCATTCTCATGGGAACAGAGATGTATTTTTTCTCCATGTAATCAAGGATACGATCCAAAGTAGCTTTGGCCTCTTCATCCAAGGATGCTAGTTCCTTATGAAAAACACTTCCTACGGCTGTATCTCTGATTTCTTTGATCGTAGTTGGAATGTTTTGCATGGCCAATTCAATCTTTCTCTCTTGAACCATGTGTTTGTGTTCCAATAATCCTGAAAGGATGATGGGCTCACATTGCTCCAATGCCTGCTCTCTGAATGCGATATTTTCAGAAGTGATTTTTTGAATGCTATTCATATCAAAGAATCCGACGTCCTTTTTATTTTTTATGGAAGGATGAACATTGCTTGGCATTGCCAAATCGACAATGAACTTTGTTTCAAAAGACAATTCATCAATCATCTTTTCATTCATTAAATATTCAGTAGATCCAGTACAAATTACCCAAGCAGTTGGGTTGATTGGGCAGGAGTAGAATTCGTTAATTCCATGAGATACGCCATTGGTAAAGCGATTGGCTATTTCGGATGCATTTTCAATGGATCGATTGAAAACATGAATATTAGTATATCCAGCATCTTCTAAAAATTTGGCAAATGTGCCAATGATTTGACCGGCACCAACTAAGCCAATTACGCTATTGGTTGGAATGTTTTGCTCTTGAAACGCGCTCCAGGCAATAGAAACAATGGATACTGGTTTTCTGCGCAAATCTGTTTCTGTAAAAACTTGCTTCGAAGATTTGATGCATTGTTTCATCAAGATTCTTAGCGTTTCTCCTGCAAGTCCTTGTTTTAAACTGTAGTCATATGCTGCGCGCATTTGACCCAAGATCTCATGCTCTCCAATCACGGCTGAATTCAAACTTGCTGCAGTACGTAAGGCGTGATTGACAGCATCTTCACCTGTGAGGCGTACACAATTTTGAACGATGTAAGGGATATCCAATTCGTCAGATTGTTTGAAGATATCGAGTATTTTTTGAGTTAGTCCAAAGCAGACATAATGATCTACCGTGAAAATCCATTCAACACGATTGCATGTACTCACAAACATAAGTTCTTCGCATCCGATTGTATTTTTCAATTCTTGAAGTTTCGATTCAAGAATATGATCGGGTATATGAAATTGACCAATCGTTTCCAATGGAAACTGATGATGGCTCATGCTGATAACTTGTAGTTCCTTCACACTACAAATGTCGTTGGACAAGGGTTTTTAATTGTCACTGTTTTGTCAAACGACAGCGATATTAGCTGATAGATATCAAGATTTTTTTAGTCGTTCTTCAATAAAGTGTAAGGGCAACAAAGATTGGATTCCTTTGATGTGAATGACTGATCCAGATTGACCGGTGAGCAGAACGTCAATTTCTTCTTTTTGTTTAAGTTCATATTCCAGCAAAGACTGTCTGCAACTGCCGCAGGGTGCTAAAGGTTGTTCAACTTGGAAATTTTCAGGGTGTACCGCAATGGCAATGGCTTTGATTTTTTGATCGGGATATTGTGCACCAGCATAAAAGACAGCAACCCTTTCTGCGCAAAGCCCGCTTGGGAAAGCCATGTTTTCTTGATTATTTCCTGTGACTACGATGCCATTTTCCAATAACACTGCAGCTCCTACTTTGAATTGACTATAAGGAGCATAGGCTTTTTTTGTTATTTCTTTTGCTGCATGAATAAGCATTTGGTAATCTTGTGACAACTCATTCGCATCTTCATGCAACATGTATTCAAATGAAAAAGTCTTAGAGGTGTTTGGCATTAATTTGTCGTCATTATTGTGTTAAGACAAAATAAAGCGTTAATTAGCAAACAAGAACAAACATTATCTATTTGGAGTCGATTCAGCAAATATTAGAGACCTATCAACCCATTTCTTTGAAAGAAATGGATGGTGTTGCTTTGATGAATCGAACAGATACCAAGTATATTATTTCTAAGGGGGAACTTTTAGATGTCTTAAAAGAGGTATCCAATCATTATCGTATTTTGGATATCAAGGGCGTAAGAAATAATCATTATCGATCTCAGTATTACGATACTCCGGATTTTTATTTTTACAAACGTCACCACAGCGGTAAGAAAAATCGATTGAAGATTAGAAAACGATTGTATGTAGAAAGCAATCTAACCTTTTTAGAGGTTAAATTCAAAAGCAACAAGGGGCGCACTGAGAAGGATCGAATAAAATTGGGCGAGTTGAATGCAGTGTTAACTGATGAAAACATCAATTACATTTCTGAAACCTCTCATTTTGAAGAATTGCTTGAACCAAAGTTGATGAATTCTTTTGAACGCATCACCTTGGTTGATCAATCGCTACCTGAGCGAATTACGATTGATTTGGATTTAGGTTTTGAAATGGATGGTCGTGTATTGACTATTCCAGATTTGGTAATTATCGAGGCCAAGCAAGAAAGACAAAATAGACATTCAGTATTTTTGAACGCACTTAAAAAGCGTTTGATTCGTCCAGAAAGTATTAGTAAGTATTGTTTGGGCGTAGCCTTGATGACAACAGAGAAGTCAAACATGTTTAAAGAGAAAATTAGAAGAATAAATAAAATCACAAATGGAAATTATCAATACAATAATTGAAAGCATAGCGGGTCAATTGGGCGCATGGATGCAGGTAATGCCAACTCCTGCTGATATCCCAGCAGCGGATATTCAAGAAAAGTTCAAGCCGCTTGGCGCGATGAAATTGGCCAATTGGGAAGACTTGTTGGAAATGGTAATCCGATTGGGCGTACACATGTTGTTTGTTACGCTGATTGTCCGTTTTATTTACTATCCAATTGCAAAACGTAAGGATTTTTTATTCACGTATTTTCTATTCAGCATTTCTATTTTCTTGATGTGTTTTATGCTGGAAAGTGTGAAATTGGAAATGGGATTTGCTTTGGGATTATTTGCTGTATTTGGCATCATCCGCTATCGCACTGATGCTATTCCTATCAAGGAAATGACATACCTATTCATCATTATTGGTATGTCAGTGATGAATGCATTAATCAACAAGAAAATTTCCCTGATTGAATTGGTTTTTGCCAATATGGCTATCATTGGGTTGACCTATGGTTTAGAGAAAGTATGGTTGATGCGTCACGAGTCACAAAAGATTATTCTTTATGACAATATCCATCTGATTAAAACAGAGCGTCACGATGAATTGCGCGCCGACTTGGAAGCCAGAACAGGAATTAAAATCAACCGCGTAGAAATTGGAAAAATCGATTTCTTGCGTGATACCGCTTTATTGAAGATTTATTTTTACGACGACGAGCAGCCATCACAAATGGATGAGTCATTTTCGCAGAATATTAACGCGTAAGCAACACAACTGCCGAGGCTTCAACGCCCAATTCCGCGCCAACAAAACCAAGTTTTTCGCTGGTAGTTGCTTTGATACTAACACAGTCATTGGGGATATTGCAAATTGATCCAATGACTGTTTTCATTTCTTCAACTCTCTTTAAAATCTTGGGGCGCTCCAAATTAATTGTAGCATCTAAATTATTGACCTTCCAACCTTTCTCAGAGATTTTTTCCATCGTGGATACCAGGAGTTTCTTGGAGTCAATCCCTTTGTATTGCGGGTCTGTATCGGGAAATTGAAAGCCTATATCTCTCAATCCCGCTGCACCCAAAATCGCATCGCAAATCGCATGCAAAAGCACGTCTGCATCAGAATGACCCAAAGCGCCTTTGTCGTGTTCAAATTGAATCCCACCTAACCAAAGCTCACGACCCTCTACCAATTGATGAATGTCGTATCCGTATCCTACTCTAATGTCCATTATTCTGCGGGTTCTTCTTCGTTTGATTTGTCTCCAACTGCAAAGCGAAGTGAGAAACGCAATGTGTTGGCCAACGGATTTTGTTGCGTTGTACTCACCAAGTATGACATATCAATGGTCAGTACTTGGTATTTCAATCCCGCACCAAGTGTGATAAATTGACGATTACCCTTGGTTAAGTCCTCATAAAAATATCCAGCTCTAACTGCAAATTGATCGGCATACCAGTACTCAAGTCCTCCGCCAAAGTTTATCTCACGCAATTCCTCTCTTCCAATGCTTCCTTTAACTACTTGGTTGTTGTTGTCCAATTGACCGGGTGCATCATAAAAAGATTGTAAAATTCCTGTTGCCACTCCCACATTTCTATCATAGCCAGAAACCAATGTGTCACCGTTGTATATCGGTGGGGTAGGTACCAACAATTTATTCAAATCCAAAGTAAATGTAATCTTGTTGTAATCATCAAGATGCGTAGTTACAGCGGTTCCCAAGCGCAAGTTGGTAGGGATAAAGTCGCGATTGGCGGTGTTTGTGTATCGCATTTTAGCACCGATATTGCTGATATTGACACCTGCATTGATACCAATTTTTTTTCCTTTGATGCGCAAATCTTGATTGGTGTAAAAGCTAGATATATCAACCGCTCCAGTTCTTCCGGGTTTGCTTTCGGCCCCTTGAATATTTGTACTTCCAGTCAAATTGGAATTTACGAATCTTCCCGTAAAACCAACGCCAAAGTTCTTACTTAGCTTCTGGCTAACACCCAAGTCCAATGCAAATTCTGCGGGTGTGAAATCGCGAATGCTGGTTCCGTATTCATCGGTAAATGTGATGTTACCCAATGAGAAATATCGAAGAGAGCCACCGATGGCTCGGTTCTTATCCAATTTCTTATATCCGCTCAAATACGACAATGACATGTCATTAACCAATGACCTTAACCAAGGAGAATAAGAAACTGAAAATTCCATCGGTTTTTCGCTGAAGCACAATTTGGACATGTTCCAATGCACACTATTGGCATCTGGCGATAAGGCAACTCCAGCATCTCCCATGGCTCCTGATCTGGAATCAGGGGCAATCATCAAAAAGGGAACAGCAGTTGTAATGGTATTCAATTGTACTTGTTGCGCCTTATCACTCTGTGAAATCAATTGTCCCTGAGCTACGTTTGTTTGTAGAAGGACAGCGGCAATGGCAACTATAAAAATTCTTTTCTGTAACATTTCGTTTCAAATATACGGCTCATCTTAGAATCACCAATTTTTCATACTTCTCTGCGGTTTTACCCTCGGGGTTTTGAACATTCACGCGGTACACATAAGCTCCTTTGCCAATGGGGTCCCCATAATCATCTCTACCATCCCAGTGAATTCCATCTGTGCGGAATCCAGTGCATGTCTGCTGAGAGAAAATGGTTTTTACCAATTTTCCACTGACTGTGAAAATTTGAATGGTGATATCCAAATCTTGACATGCCTGATTGTGCTCGAAATAAAAATCTGTTGAGGTTGTAAAAGGATTGGGATAATTCAACAATTGTCGAATCACCAATTCCTCATTCTCCGCTACCACAAATGATAACTCGGAAGTTGATGAATTATTGTGTGTATCCCAAGCTTTGACAGTGAGTGTGTGTTCACCTGTCGACAATTGATTCCAAGGATATTTTACAGCTCCTTTCTTGTAGGTGTTCAAATTGGATTCAAAATATTCGTTGAGGATCACAGGCTGGTTTGATTTTTCATCAATGACAGCGGTGATATCATGACCAATGCCATTTCCGGCAGTGTTGATTCCATTTTCATCTTGAAAAATTGCCAATAGAATGGGATCAGGATGTGTAGTACCTCCATTGACGAAACTACTGTCGTTCATGTATAATTCAATCCTAGGACCTTGATTGTTCAACACAGCATCCGCACTAGATCCACCAACCCTAAAACTTTGATTGGAACCATGTGCATCCGTCAATCCTGTTGTGGCATAATATGCTATTCTTCCAAAACCTGAACTGTAGTTGATGTCATAAGGCACAGGAAAGGTAAATTCAAAGGTTCCATTGGTTACACTTGCTTTCCCTTTGAATAGAATTTTGTTGTAACTTTTGTAATTTTGTACAACACCGCCATCGTTGTTTTGTGTATTGATACTCGTTGGCTTGTCATAAACAATTGGGTAAATCAAACCATTGAAATCATTCAAAATATTTCCTTGATCATCTACGACTTGACCGCTGATTTTGGCCTCTGACAATGCCTTCAACGTATCATTGAATTGTTGGATGTCGATGTCATTGATTTGGGTTGTTTGGATGGAATAACGCGGATAGTTCAATTTGAGGGCAGGATCACCAAGTAAACTGAAATTGGGTTTACTATCATTGCCAGCCGCAACTCCATTTTTGGTCAACATATTGATTTTTCCTAGCGTAAGTTCCGGATCGGTTGCGTCATTCAGCGCGCTTTCGTAGAAAGACAAATCCATTTCGAAGTTTTCTCCGCTAAATACCACACGTGTAGTGGTTAACATAGCAATCGCACCTCCATTTGGATTCATCACCAGAAGTTCACCAGCGCTTTTGTATGTGGGGTCGTCAAATCGAGCTAATTCACATGTTGCGGTCAGGAATACAGGTAGCTTGTATAGATTGTCAAAACCTTGGATAGTGGGAATGTCCAAGATGCGTTCATGTGCCCAACCTCTTTCGCCCCCGTGTCCAACATAAGTGACGATTAGCGAACCCGAATTGACGCGATTTTTAATTGCTGTCTCCACAGCAGGATAGCGCTCTCCACCAGGCGTGGTCTGTTGTGTATACGCATCCATGTAAATTTTTTGAATGTCGTATTCTGGGAAGTTCCGAGCGACTATTCTGGTCAATGAATCGGCACTAATCAAATGCACTTGTTCATAGGGTCCTCCGCTTCCATCTTGATCATCAGATACAAAAGTCAGTTGATTTCTCCAAGATCCCATCGATGATGTAGATTGTGTTGTAGTGCAATTTTCTTCTGTGCTTATTTTCTCATTTACACTGATGTAAGCTTTAATTTTTCTGAGTGAAGCCAACGCTTCATCAGCATTTTCTGCTGGAATTCTTCCAACGCCACATTCTAGAGCTCCCAAGGATGAGGCGTCATCATCATTAGAGAGCATGACGAAATAGTCGTCGCTGACGTAAGATGACAAAGGTGAAAGACTATAGTCTGATTCAAACACAATTACATTATACCCTTTTTGAATTTCCAATCCTCTATTGGTATTGTAAGCCCCATCTCCTAGCATCAATAGATTTTTGGGTTGAAGATTGGCATTGCCGTTTGCTCTATCATACAACATTTTTATCAACTGGCGAATGGCGGTAACATCTGGATTTCCACTCGAAAATTCATGATAAACTTGTTGTGGTGTTGTCACTTGAACAACCATGCCTTCTTCGCGATGTATTTGGGCAATTTGCTCAGCAATACCCAAGTGAAGGGGAGCAGATACAATCACCAAATCGACATCATTCCATGCATGTAAATCTTGATTCTCCACTTTCCCTCGAGGTGCAACATTGAAAACAGTATTGTTAAAGAATACCACAAATTCGCGAAGTTGATCATGCTGCGACTTCCAAATTACGGTTCCGTTGTTGTTTTGAAATGGAACTTTTGAGGGCTGGATTGGATTGGTTATGTCCCAAACTTGTGAAACGTTTACGGCGTTGTTTAAAATGTATTCAGCAATTTCACCCGCACCAATATTCGTTGTGTCTCTAATTCGCATCTGAACCCCACCGAATATCATATTTCTCGTGACATTGACGGATACATAGTCTATCCAAGCATTGGCATCTGCATTGCCAGGGTTGAAACCAAAACTGGTAGCAATACTATTCCCAGTGGGAACTACATTCAGCCACTGCGAAACGAGATTGGCGTAATTTGAGGTGGATGTCCCGCCAACTGGAGAGGCGGATACAGATCCCGTTTGGCCATTAATATTGTAGGTGACGCTGCTACTTTGTCCGATGGTTTGAACAGCGGCATTGAATTCTACAAATGCCTCACCTGTTAGTTGGGTGAAGTTGAAATTGTAAGCAACAGAACTTCCGCTATTCAAGGATTCGCCATAAAACTCACGTCCTGCTTTTCCAATGTTCGTCAGTTCATTTTCGACAAATGCAAAATCTTGGTATTGTAAAACGGTATGTGTGGAAGTACCTGTGATTTCAGCATTTTCTTGAATTCGTAAAGGTTCTCCATCATCAATTCTCACATAATAGTAGGCACTGTCTGAATAATAATGTTTGCTCGGAACCCATCGGTTTTTATTAGATCCGGAATGGAATTTTAAATTCCATTGGTCAGGACCTTCCGCATAGAAAAGAATGTAATCGTTGCTATTAAAAATACCGTCTTGCTCACCACTAAAAAATATCGGTACTTTTTGTAAATCGTCCGGACGAAATTGGTTGTTTTTGGGTGATAGAAGATGTCCACCGTTTCCATACACATTGATGGATTGTGGAGTTAACTGTGATAGAGATAATCCCCAGCTTTCGAAAGTGTTTTTGTCGATTTTATAAATCCCGTCCTTGGTAGTAGCCAATTGGTACCACTTGCCAGATGAGAGCACCGAATGGTCTGCATATGTGGCTGATCCACCCCGGGTGGATCCTTTGATTTTGCTTGATCCAAATTGAACCTCCACAGTTACCGAACTCCAAAATTGCCACGATTTGTTGTTTTCAAGTTTGGGACAAATCAAAATCAAGGTGCTCCAATGATTTTCAACCCAGCGATTTTCTATTTTGAACGATTGACGGGTTTTGGAATTGAATTTCGGCTGCCATGTGTTTTTAGCTGTCTGCATTTTTTCAAATGCGGGCATCAACTCTATATTTTCAATTTGAAGCTGTTCAGGATTTTTAATTTCAAAAGGAATGTAAGGAGTTGATTCACCTTCCTCATCAATCCAAATGGTGTTCTTTGGCCAGTCGATTGAATCGGAAAAAACGTTCTTGAAAGAAAAAGTCGCTTTGCTCTGACAATAACTGTTAATGGATAACGTTATCAACATCAGAGACACAACGAGGGAAAATCCGGTTTTTTTCATACTGCAAAGGAAATACGGTTATGCCGAACAAAAAAGAAGTTGATTTATTGTGTGGAATGTTGATAATTTAAAGAATTGTTGTATTATTGTAAATTAGATACGACATGAATTAGGAGATCTTGCAATGAAGAAAGACAGCAAAATAGGGATAGGGGTGATGTTCATCGTCTTGTTTTTTGCCTTCCAGGGTAAAGCGCAAGACCCAGAATTTACTCAGTTTTATACCAGTCCAATGTATTTGAATCCTGCTTTTGCAGGTTCGTCTAAATGTCCAAGGTTGGTAATGAATTATCGCAACCAGTGGCCCAACCTTTCCGGTGCTTTTATTACCTCAGCTGTATCCTACGATCAGCATGTGGATGCAGCACGTGGAGGTATTGGTTTGTTGGTGATGAATGATCGTGCTGCTCAAAGCACGTTGACGTCTAACACAATCAGCGGTATTTATTCCTACACGCAGCCCATGGGTAAGAAGTTTACCATGAAGGCTGCACTTCAAGTTACTTATTTCCAAAAATCTTTGGATTGGAGTAAATTGACGTTTGGCGATATGATTGATCCGCGCAAAGGATTTATTTATGAGTCTGCAGATATACCACGTGGTGGAAAAGCGACAGGAATCGATTTCTCAACGGGTATAGTGGGGTACACAGATAAGTTGTATTTTGGAGCGGCGGTGCATCATTTGACCGAGCCCAACGAATCATTGGTTGTTGGCACAAGCCGCCTACCAATGAAGTATACAGGACACATTGGAGCAATGTTGCCATTCAAGCGCAGCTTCAAAGGCGAAACATCTTGGTTGTCTCCCAACATCATGTACCGCAGACAGGGTGAATTCCAACAGTTGAACTTTGGAACTTATGTAAACAAAGGCCCAATCGTTGCGGGTGTTTGGTTCCGCGGATTTATGTTTGGTAACAATTACAGAGATTCTTTCATCTGTACTTTGGGAATCAAAACAGAACATTTCAATTTTGGTTACAGTTACGATATTACAATTTCTGAATTAACACCTTCAACAGGTGGTTCACACGAGCTTTCGGTGAGTGTAAACTTCCCTTGTGTAAGAAGGAAAGTTAAATTCAGATCAGTGGCTTGTCCATCGTTTTAATTAATTGAATAAAAAGAAAAGGAAATCATGAAAAACCGTTCAATTTATTTTGCCTTGTTGTCATTGCTTGTTTGCTCACAAGTAATGGTTTCTTGTAAAAAGAACAACTCTGGGGCTACTGCATGGGAATACAACAACCCTGAGAATGGGGGTTTTACCAAGAATAAATACCGTGAACAGGAGACAGGTCCTGGGTTGGTATTGATTGAAGGAGGAACTTTCACCATGGGTCGTGTTGAAGAGGATTTGAAATTTACATGGGATAACGTTCCACGTCGTGTAACGGTTTCTTCTTTCTACATGGATGAAACAGAAGTTACCAATCAATACTGGTTGGATTACTTGTATTGGATGAAACTGGTTTATGGTGAGGAATTCCCAGAATTGGTGAACCGTGCATTGCCTGATACTTTGGTATGGCGTGAGAAAATGGAATACAATGAACCTTTTGTGGATTATTACTTCCGTCACCCATCTTATCGTGATTATCCAGTAGTTGGGGTGAATTGGTTACAAGCCAACGATTACTGCCAATGGAGAACAGATCGTGTAAATGAGTTTATCTTGATTCGTGAGAAGATTTTGAAATGGAATACTGCAGCGCAGAATGCGTCTGAGCATTTTACAACGGAGACATATTTTGCAGGTCAATACCAAGGAGAGCAAAAATCTCCTGGTGTAAAAGACAACAACCCTAAAAACGAAGGTGGAAAGGGTTATCGCCGTGTAAGAATGGAAGACGGAATCTTGTTGCCTAGCTACCGCTTGCCTACTGAGGCTGAGTGGGAATACGCTGCATTGGGATTGATTGGAAACTCTTTCCAAGAGTTGGTTACCGATCGCCGTGCTTATCCATGGGACGGTCACTTTGTTCGTAACGATGGAACTGATGGTTCTTATTTTGGATCTATCCGTGCCAACTTCGTTCGTGGAAATGGTGACTACATGGGAGTTGCAGGTGCATTGAATGACAACGCTGAAATTACAGCTCCAGTGTATGCATATCCACCAAACGATTATGGTTTGTACAACATGGCTGGTAACGTAACTGAATGGGTTATGGACGTTTATCGCCCATTGTCTGCAGAAGATAAATCTGAGTTCCGTCCATTCCGTGGTAACGTTTATCAAACGAAAATGTTGAACAGTGATGGAAGTATCGCTGACAAATATGACAAGAACATTTACGATATCGCTGGTGTAGATTCTTTCTTGACCAAGTACGAGCGTGAAGCCAATCAACAGTCACACTTGACACCTGAGGATAGCCAATTGTTAACCAGTTGCAAAACCAAGGTTGAAGATGCTAAGGTGAAAAATCAAGAGCGTAAGTATGATGAGGCTCAAGAGAAGATGGCAGAAGTTATGGAAGAAGTAACAAGTTCAGAATCTGTTATTGCTCCTGATCTTCGCGATGCAATTGCTGATTACATCACCAACACATCTGGTCATCAAAAAATGCGCAATGTTAACGTGGAAGAGAACATCGACCGCCGCAATTACCAACGTGCAGATAACATCGATTATTTGGATGGTGATTATCAAAGTTCCATTTATTATGGCTCTGGTCAAATTGAGAAAGAGACTGACCAAAATCGTATGTATGACTGGGGAAGAACAACTTTGGTTAACAACCGTACCCGCGTAATCAAGGGTGGTAGCTGGAGAGATCGTGCTTATTACACGATACCTGGAACCAGAAGATATTTGGATGAGCGTCGCTCTTTGGCAACTTTGGGATTCCGTTGTGCCATGACCCGTGTCGGTAGCCCAGTGGGTATCGGAACAAGAGGTGAAGAAGACGAATAGTCCATTTGATATTTAATCAATTAAAAACCCTCAAGCGATTGGGGGTTTTTTATTTTTGTCTTTATGAAATCTACAAGAGAAATCATTTTTGAATGTTTCAAGCGCTATCGAATGGTTACCACGGACACCAGGAACCTGTCGGAAAATGCTATTTATTTTGCTTTAAAAGGTCAGAATTTCAATGGAAATGATTTCCAAGAAGAGGCATTGCAGAAAGGTTGTGCTTTGGTAGTGGTAGATGATAAGCGAATTGACAACGAGAGAATAGTCTTGGTTGGAGATGTGCTAAAGGCGCTTCAGGATTTGGCACTTGATTACAGAAAAACTTGGAATTTCCCTGTGATTGCATTGACCGGTAGTAATGGAAAAACCACTACCAAAGAACTGATGCGGGATGTTTTGGCGACAACATACAAAGTACACGCTACCAAGGGAAATTTGAATAATCATATTGGCATTCCACTCACCATTTTGTCCGCACCGGAGGACACGGAAATAGCCGTCATAGAGATGGGAGCCAATCATCAAAAAGAGATTGCTTCATATTGTGAATATGCATTGCCAAACTATGGCTATATCACCAATATTGGTAAGGCACATTTGGAAGGATTTGGTGGTCAAGAAGGAGTGAAGAGGGGAAAGAAAGAGTTGTATGATTTTTTGTATCAAACCGGAGGGAAGATTTTTGTTAACCTTGAACTTCCATACATGAGTGAGATAACCAGCGGAATGGAGGTAATCCCGTTCAGAGAAATGTCAAGATTTAAGGCTGAGGATAAAGGATCTGGAATGCACATTTCTGTTTCTGAGAGTGGTGAATTGCATCAGTTTGAATGTCACTTAACGGGTTTGTATAACCTATACAATGTATGCGTAGCTTGGGAAATAGGTCGTTTTTTTGATGTCTTGCCCAGTAGAATTTCACAGGCCATTGGTGCATATCAACCTGAGAATATGCGCTCGCAATGGAAAGAGACTTCCAAGAACAAGTTGATATTGGATGCATACAATGCAAATCCCACATCATTGGAAAATGCCATTGTTCATTTGGCCCAGCAAAAGAATTCTGATATTCTTGCTATCGTAGGAGAAATGAGGGAAATGGGAGATTCAGCTCAGGAAGAGCATAGGCATATTGTTGATATACTTGGACAACATCAGGTACCTGCGATTTTGGTTGGGGCGGAGTTTTCCTTTGCCAAAGACAAGTATCAGTGGTTTGAAAAAGTTGATGATCTGATTGAGCATCTGCACACGAACCCCGTTGTCGGAAAATTGATTTTGATTAAAGGATCACGAGGTATTCAATTAGAGAAGGTACTTCCATCCTTGTAAACCCCTTATTTTTGTCGAAGATGAAAACGAATTTTATAGAAGAGTTGAAGTGGAGAGGGATGCTCCATGATGCAATGCCAGGCACTGAGGAGCTATTGATGAAGGGCAAAGTGCGAGGTTACATAGGATTTGATCCAACAGCCGACTCTTTGGGAGTAGGGAATATGGTTCAGATCATGACCTTGATGCATTTTCAGCGCGCGGGACATCAGCCCATTGCATTGATTGGCGGGGCAACTGGTATGGTTGGAGATCCATCAGGAAAGTCTCAAGAGAGAAATTTATTGTCCGAAGAAGTATTGTTACACAACCAAGCGTGTCAAAAAAAGCAGTTGGAGAAGTTCTTGGATTTTTCTGGAGATAACGCGGCGATGATTGTCAACAATTACGATTGGTTCAAGGATTTTTCGTTTTTGGGATTCATCAGAGATGTTGGAAAACGTCTAACCATCAACTACATGATGGCCAAGGACTCTGTAAAAAATAGAATTACAGGTGTGGATAAAGAAGGAATGAGCTTTACTGAATTTACTTATCAGTTGATTCAAGGTTATGACTTTTACCATTTATGGAAGAACGAGGGTGTGAGTCTTCAAATGGGCGGCTCTGATCAATGGGGAAATATTACTACCGGCACAGAGCTCATCCGAAGAATAGATGGCGGAGAGGCATTTGCACTGACAACTCCATTGATTAAGAAAGCCGACGGTACCAAGTTTGGAAAAACGGAAAGTGGAAATATCTGGTTGGATGCCAATAGAACTTCTCCGTATAAGTTTTATCAGTTTTGGCTCAATGCAGCAGACGGCGATGCTCCTGGCTACATGAAAATATTTTCCTTGAAGTCTAGGGAGGAAATTGAGGGAATCATTGCGGAGCACGAAATAGATCCTGGTCGTAGAATTTTACAGAAGGCATTGGCTGATGAAATTACTTCCCGTGTTCATGGAGTTGAGGCTTTGGAGCAATCTATTGCGGCATCACAAATTTTATTTGGAAATTCTGATGTTTCCGCACTTAAAATGTTAAGTAATGAGCAAATTCAAGAGATTTTTGAAGGTGTTTCACAAGGAAAATTATCAGCTTCTGAATTGTCCGAAGGATTATCTATTTCCAGCTTATTGGTGAAAAGTGGATTTTTGCCTTCCAATGGCGAGGCAAGAAGAGCGCTGCAGGAAAATAGCATTTCGGTGAATAAAATTAAAGTCCATGCAGAAGCCCAAATCAGTACCGCGGATTGTCTAAATCAACGTTATATTTTGTTACAGAGAGGCAAAAAAAATTACTTCCTTTTAGAAGTTGTGGGATAATCAAAAAAAACTTGATAAAAATTATTTATTTATTGCAAAAAAATGCGGATTTCATGATTACTTTTGCCCCGCTTAAATCTGTAGAGGGTGATGCAATCTATTCAAAATAATGTTCGTATGATGAAAGGCTTTTTAATGCTGGCGTTGATGATTTTGGGGAATGTTGCATTTGGGCAACACGATGGTCATGCAGTTGCTGCTCATCCTGCAGATAGTGTTTCGATACATAAAGATGCTTCACATGCTGAAGAGAAGTTCAATCCAGGTGCAATGATTATGCACCACATTTCAGATGCGCATCAAATTCATTTTATTGGAAAGTTGTATATGCCTTTGCCCGTAATTCTTTGGAACCATGGTCATTTGGATGTTTTTATGTCTTCGAACTTTTGGAATGGCTATGATGAAAAGGGTGAGTTACAATTCAAACCTTACACTGCTTCTTCAGGAACTACCTATGAAAATCACCACGAGTCTATTGTGATTTCAACGGGTGATCATCATGGAGCGGTTCATGGAGCTGAAGCTGCTCATGAGAAGCCTATGGATTTCTCCATTACTAAGTCTGTTTTCGGAATGTTGTTCATCATTGTTTTGATGATCATTATCTTTAGATCGATAGCTGCGCGTTACAAACAAGGAGCGCACAAAGCGCCAACCGGATTACAAAACGCAATTGAACCATTTATATTATTTGTACGTGACGAAGTTGCGATTCCATCAATTGGAAAGAAAAAGGCTGCTGCTTTTATGCCTTTCTTGCTGACAGTGTTTTTCTTCATTTGGTTGTGTAACATGTTGGGATTGATTCCATTTTTGGGAGGTTTCAATATAACAGGAACTTTGAGCATAACTTTGGTATTGGCTACTTTGGTTTTCTTGATCACCTCAATAAACGGAAATGCGCATTACTGGGGTCACATTTTTTGGCCTCCAGGTATTCCATTTGGAATCAAGTTGATTTTAGTGCCTATCGAGGCATTGAGTATTTTTATAAAGCCAACGGTATTGATGATTCGTTTAACGGCAAATATCACAGCAGGTCACATCATAATTTTGGCATTTGTTGGTTTGGTGCTTTTGTTTGGAGAGACAAGTGCGGTAGCAGGATATGGAGTTGGAATAGGAGCGGTGTTGTTCATGATTTTCATGTTCTTCATCGAGTTGTTGGTAGCATTTTTACAAGCGTATGTATTCACTTTATTGGCGGCATTGTATTTTGGGGATGCAACCCAAGAACATCACCATGAAGAGGGTCATCATTAATTAGGAAACAATTCAATTAACACATAAAAAAAAAACAATGGAACTATTGTCAGTTTTATTAGAAGCAGGAATCCAACAAGGATTAGCAGGTATCGGAGCAGGTATTGCAGCAATGGGAGCTGGTATTGGCGTTGGCCGTATCGGTGGAGCTGCATTGGAATCAATTGCTCGTCAACCAGAAGCAACAGGTGATTTGCGTGCGAACATGATTGTAGCAGCCGCTTTGGTTGAGGGTGTTGCTCTTTTCGCGGTGATCGTGTGCTTGTTGGTAGCTTTGGGATAATCTCAGCTACTGTAGTAAATAAATAATATTATTCTCATGGAAGGATTGTTAAGTGTCTCCGTGGGCACTGTCTTTTGGGCTTCTATTGCCTTTATTTCTGTATTGCTTATCTTGAAAAAGATGGCTTGGGGTCCTATTTTACAGACCCTAGAAGAGCGTGAGCAAGGAATTGCTAATGCTTTGAAGCAAGCGGAATTGGCAAAGGAGGAAATGGCATCTTTGAAATCCGGAAACGAGCAGCTTTTGAAAGAAGCACGTGAAGAGCGTGAATTGATTTTAAAGGAAGCCAAGGAATTGGGCGACAAAATGCGCAGTGAAGCCAAAGAGCGTGCTGCAAATGAGGCTGCCACATTGTTGGCCAATGCTCAACGCGAAATTGAGACGCAAAAGAAAGCTGCTATCGAGGAATTGAAAAACCAAGTGGCTACTTTGTCCATTGAAATCGCCGAGAAATTGGTGAAGGACAATTTGAGCGATGCGGAAAAGCAAAATGCTTTGAATAGTAGATTGATTCAAGATTTGAAAGCCAACTAAGATGTCAAGAATAGCCAATCGTTATGCGAAGTCACTACTGGATTTGTGCATTGAGCGCAATGAGGTAGATGCAGTTGCTCTGAACATGAGTGAGCTGCATGCGACTATTCGTGGAAGTCATGAGCTAGAATTGATGTTATCGAGTCCAGTTATCAAGGGTGATTTAAAATGGAAAGTGGTTACTGCATTGTTTGAAAAATCAATGGAGGTAATTACGATGAAGTTTATTCATTTGATGATTGAGAAAGGACGTGAGTCATTTTTAAAGGATGTTTCTAAGTCTTTTACTGAATTGGTAAGAGTTCACCGCAACCAAGTTTTGGCTGAGGTAGTAACTGCAGCGCCAATGAATGATGCATCTCGTCAAACCATCTTAGCTGCTGCTCAATCTTTGACTTCTGCACAAATAGAAATTACTGAGCGCGTTGATCCATCATTGATTGGCGGTTTTGTAGTTCGTGTAGGAGATCAGCAATTGGATGCTTCCATTGCGCAAAAAATCAAACAGTTAAAACGTGAATTTTCTGAGAACGAATACGTTCCTGGAATCTAATTAGTAAAAAAAAGAAATTATGGCAGAGGTTAAACCCGGCGAAATTTCAGCCATCCTACGAGAGCAACTCGCAGGATTGAAAACCGAATCGGATATCCAAGAAGTGGGTACCATCCTTCAAGTAGGTGATGGTATTGCTCGCATCTATGGTATTTCCAACGTTCAATCAGGAGAGTTGATTGAGTTTGATAATGGAGTAAAAGGTATCGCATTGAACTTGGAAGAGGACAATGTGGGTGCTGTATTGTTGGGTCCAGCAGGTGACTTGAAAGAAGGGTCTACTGTGAAGCGCACAAGACGTATCGCCAGTATCAATGCAGGTGAAGGATTGATTGGTCGTGTTGTCAATACTTTGGGAGAGCCCATCGATGGTAAAGGTCCTATTTCAGGTGAATTGTTTGAAATGCCAATTGAGCGTAAAGCGCCTGGGGTAATCTACCGTCAGCCAGTAAAAGAGCCACTTCAAACAGGTATCAAGGCGATTGACGCGATGATTCCAATTGGACGTGGACAACGTGAGTTGATTATCGGTGACCGTCAAACAGGAAAAACAACTGTTGCGATTGATGCCATCATCAACCAAAAGGAATTTTATGACAAGGGAGAGCCTGTATTCTGTATTTATGTAGCTTGTGGACAAAAGGGTTCTACAGTTGCAGGTACAGTACAAATGTTGCAAGACGCAGGAGCAATGGCTTATACAGTTGTTGTTGCCGCTACTGCAGCAGATCCAGCGCCGCTTCAGTTCTATGCTCCTTTTGCAGGTTGTGCAATTGGTGAGTATTTCCGTGATACGGGTCGTCCGGCATTGATTGTTTATGATGATTTGTCTAAGCAAGCTGTAGCTTACCGTGAGGTATCCTTGTTGTTGCGCCGTCCACCCGGACGTGAGGCTTATCCTGGAGACGTATTCTATTTGCATAGTCGTTTGTTAGAGCGTGCTGCAAAGGTGAACGAAACACAAAGCGTTGCAGAGAAGATGAATGATCTTCCAGAGAGTTTGAAAAGCAAGGTGAAAGGTGGTGGTTCATTGACAGCATTGCCCATCATCGAAACACAAGCAGGTGACGTATCAGCATACATTCCAACCAACGTAATCTCCATTACAGATGGTCAGATTTTCTTGGAATCTAACTTGTTCAACGCAGGTGTTCGTCCAGCGATCAACGTAGGTATCTCCGTGAGTCGTGTAGGAGGTTCTGCACAAATCAAGTCGATGAAGAAAGTGGCTGGTACATTGAAGTTGGATCAAGCACAGTATCGCGAATTGGAAGCATTTGCCAAGTTTGGATCTGATTTGGATGAGGCAACTAAGTTCGTCTTGGAAAAAGGTAAGCGTAACGTTGAAATCTTGAAGCAAGGACAGAACAGCCCTGTTACAGTAGAAAAGCAAGTTGCTATCATCTATTGTGGAACCAAAGGCTTGTTGTCTAGAGTTCCAGTAGATCAAGTGAAAAAGTTTGAAAGTGATTTCTTGACACGCTTGGAATTGTCTCACAAAGACACTTTGGAAGCTATCCGCAATGGCAATATTGGGGATGATGTTACCAATGTTTTGGAACAAGTAGCCAAAGATTTATCTTCTCAATACTAAGCAAGAGATGGCCAATCTGAAAGAAATACGTACGCGCATCGTTTCTGTAAACTCCACCATGCAGATTACATCTGCTATGAAGATGGTGTCTGCAGCCAAATTGAAGCGTGCACAGGATGCCATCACTCGAATGAGACCTTATGCAGAGAAGTTAAAAGATATTCTTGAAAATGCCAGCGCGAGCGTGGGTGTTGAAGGAAGTATTTTTTCTCAAAAAAGGGAAGAGAAGAATGTTTGGGTTGTGGTAATCACCAGCAATCGTGGATTGTGCGGGGGTTTCAACAATAATGTAATCAAGGAAGCTCGTCGCGTAATTGCACAGCACGCCAATAGCCATGTTCAAGTTTTGGGCATGGGTAAAAAGGGCGCTGATTTTTTCAGAAAAACGAGCAACTGGAGCGAAGGAATGAACCCTACGCCAAACGCAATTTTCGATTGCTTAACTTTTGAAAGTGCCTCTCAAATAGCAGAATCCATGATTCAAGCTTTTGCAGATGGCCAAGTAGACAAAGTTGTTGTAGTGTACAATCGTTTCAAGAATGCTGCTGTTCAGATGGTAACAACAGAACAATTGTTACCGGTTATGCCTCCAGTAGAAACAGGTGCTAGCAGCAGTGTAGATTATATTTTTGAACCAGCCAAGGAGCAAATCGTTTCTGAGTTGATTCCTAGAAGTTTGAAGGTTCAATTCTACAAAGCATTGTTGGACAGCTTTGCAGCTGAACATGGCGCTCGTATGACTGCTATGCACAAGGCAACGGATAACGCGGGAGAATTGGTGAAAGGTTTGAAATTGACATACAACAAGGCTCGTCAGGCGGCAATTACGGGAGAGATCTTAGAGATTGTGGCAGGTGCAGAAGCTTTGAATGGATAGTATTCAATTGAATTTGTTAAAAGGGGAGCAACTTGCTCCCCTTTTTTTTGTCTTTCAAGAGACTAAGATTATCTTAGCTCACTTAGTAAATCCAAAACCTAAACAATAATGAAAAAACTTAGCTTTATTTTAGCAATGTTTTGCGCTGCAACCACATTCGCTACTGACCGTTTCGTAGATGCCACATTCGGATCTGGGAATGGAACAACCATGTTCTCTACCATTACATCAGCTATAAATGCTGCCACAAATGGAGATAGAATTTTAGTAGCCACTGGGTTGTATTCAGAAGGTGCATTGACCATCAACAAGTCATTGACCATTGCACCACAAACTGCTGGTGCATATATCCGTTATGCAGGAAACATCACGGTAAACGGAAGTGCTGGATTGAAGCTTTATATTGTTGGAATGAACATGGGAATTTACAGCTATACTTTGAGCACCAATTCTGCTACATCTGCCAATCGTGCGTTGGTATCTTTTGTAGATTGTAAGATGGGCGATTTGACTGTGGGTGCTGATAATTATGAGTTGTTGGCTATACGTACTTCCGTTAGCAGTACTACAACTATGCGTTATGGAAGTTTCATCGCATCTAAAACAAATAACTTGACCATTAATGACGAGGCTGGAGGAAATAATACCACAGATAAAATTGTGCTTACAGCTGATTCTATCATGGGTAATTTCAACATGCGCGCAGATAACTACGCCGTGAGTATGAGTAATTGTTTGATGAATAATTTGACTTGGTACAAATGGAACAGCAGCACTTCAGTGACGAATGAGTTTTACAACAATGACGTTATTTCTGGCGCCTATTGGATGT
>JACCDP010413321.1_pt1 | contig 68988 bp, 56 predicted proteins | sample 7445841 | NCBI WGS metagenome assembly JACCDP01 (sample SAMN15323441, study PRJNA562643) | freshwater metagenome | isolation source: river surface water | place: USA:Blue River Watershed | collected 2017-08-17 | reverse complement strand
GTGTTTAATTATTATGTGGAGGGCGGAAAAGCGACGGTTTGTTATCATTTTTATTGTTTTTTTTTTGCAAAGGTATGATTTTTTATGGGGGTATCTCTAATATTTTATACTTTTTTTAAGTTAATGGTTAAATTTTTAGGGGGGTCAATTCAAAAAAGTGAATTTTTGAAATAAAATGGTAAGAGTCAGTTGAAATTTTTGGCCACTTTTTTTAGTTATTTCATTTCATGCCTATTCAAAATGAAGGAGATAGAATACATTAATAACAAAGTATTAGTGTAAGTGAAAATAAAAGTCAGTAAATATAAGTTAGAAATTATTACCCGATTTTGATGCTGAATTTTTTTGAAACAGAACCAGGGTTCAGCCTAGGTTTTTTGCTTTTTCTTTTTGGCTGCCGGAAAAAGTATATTGTTAAGAATTAATCGGTACCCGGCCGAATTGGGATGCAGGTTCAAATCAGTGGGGGGGTCTTCAACCCTGTGCTGGTAATCTTCAGGGTCATGGCCCCCGTAGAAGGTCCAGGTGCCTTTGCCAAAATCTCCATGTATGTAGCGGGCTTCATTGCCTGCCTTATTTTCACCTAATATTAAAACATTCTTTTTTATATAGCTTTTATCAAATGCCACGGTTTGCCCCCAAAATCCTTTAATCAATTGTTCATGATTTTGGCAAAGCATGGTAGGAACCGGATCCCACTTGGCAGAAAATTCGAAGAGGGAAAAGTAATCGTTTTGTTTGTTAATGCCGTATTTCTGTGTCCGTGAGTTATAGGTATCAATAGTAGAAAATTCGTATTCGTAAGGATTGGTGCTAAGGCTGAAATTCTCAAAAGCAAAACACCTGGAGTAATCGATTTTTTTATTCATGGCCGGATCGGCAGGATCGTGATCAAACATGTTTTCGCAGATGTCTATTCCTTCCGCAGACAAAGCCACATCGTAGCTATCTGTTGCCGAGCACATGGCAAATAAGAATCCACCACCTGAGCAGAAGTCCCGGATTTTTTTAGCAACGGCTAATTTCATCATAGAAACTTTAGGAAATCCCAGCTTCGCCGCCATAGCTTCATTTTCCTTAACGTCTGCCTGGTACCAGGCTGCATTTTTATAGCCAGAGTAAAAACGGCCATATTGCCCGGTAAAATCTTCATGGTGCAAATGCAGCCAGTCGTATTCCAGTAATTTATCTGAAATAATTTCCTGATCGTACACTACTTCATAAGGAATTTCAGCATAGGTGAGCACCAGCGTAACAGCATCATCCCAGGGTTGTTTGGTTTTAGGAGAATATACCGCTACTTTAGGTGGTTTCTCTAATTTCACCGCATCCATGTTCAGTTCAGGATTGGCAATTTCGTTGAGAATATCATTACTTTTGGCGTCGGCAATAACCTCATAAGTAACTCCGCGTATGGTTAATTCATCCGTAAAGGCCTTATTGTTCTGAAACATAAAACTTCCTCCCCGGTAATTTAATAACCAATATACTTCTACATCATGCTTCAATACCCAATAGGCTACTCCGTATGCTTTCAGGTGATTCTTCTGACTCATATCCATAGGTACCAGTACCTGACTGGCGTTAGCAGCAAAGGACAGTCCCAGTAAGAGTATAAGCAATAAATTTTTTTTTACCCCTTTCATTTCCTGTTAAAAATACTCAAAGCTTTACAATTTCAAAACAGGATACTGTTAAAATATGTAAGTGTGCTTTTAATTCGGCATGCCATTCTCTATCCAGCAGGCAATTTTTTGAATGGTTTCATCACCCAGTTTGGGAGCCTTTTTGGGCATGGGAGCAAAGCCACTTTCCTGACGTATAGATCCCATAAAGTGCCGTTTAACAGCCTCTGTTTTCAATACTTCATAAGTACTCAGGTCAATACCATCGGCTTTCTTTTTAGCACTGTGGCAGGTGGCTGCGCAATTGGCATCCATAATGGCTTTTATCTCTCCGGTATAAGTGGGAATACTGGCACAATTATTTTTTTTATCTGTAGTACCGGCAGTTTGTTTAGTTCCCTTGCAGGAAACAAATAATGCTGTTGTTATAACTATTCCGCAAGTGGCGAGAATAAAAATGTTTTTTTTCATAATGTTCTGGTGTGTGGATTAAGCAGGGAGTTTACGGTAAATTTTATAGAGTACGGGTTTTCCTTTTTTGTCTTCAATAACTTCTACAAAACTGGTTTTAGTAAGTTGTGCAATTTTTATATTATAATCGGGAAGTACCGTTTTAGTTTTAATAAAGGTGTGATTTCTGATTTTAATAGCATTTTCCTTACGGTCAAAGCCCCATTTACCATTAGCCTCTTCTTTTTCTTTTTGATGATAGGCCAAAAAAGTGTTGTTATAATTAAAATTATAGCGAATATATAATTCATTGTCAGCATTAATCAACTGCGTATCAGCAGGCAGCTTAACGAGTTTGCAAAGCTCCCAGTTGCCCAATAAATCGGTTTGGGCGCTTAGCCTGGATGATAAGATCAGCAGAAGGGTAAACAAAAATGAGTTTTTCAGTAGCATGCCTTTGAATGTTAAATACCGGCGTAAGTTAGGATTTTTTCTGTTTCAACAATTATACCAGAAAAACATAAAAGGAGCGAAATTTTTAATCAGAAATTATAAACGCTTCAGTTAATTTACCCGTTTAAGGTGGAAAGACACTATGTTCGATGCATTTGTATGCCTGTAGGAATTATTCAGTTTTTAAGGCGATTGGATTTTCCCACTATAACAGGTTTGAAGTCCAGAGCAAGCCGCGGATCGGAATTCCAATCCAGTAAGCGGAGACTTAATTCCAATTAGACAGAAAGTCTCACTAATCACAGGTATGAACCCCAGGGCAAGCCCTATACCCAAATCCCGCTCCAAGTAGCGAGGTATTAAACCTTCCGACGCACCTTCGGTGGTCGGGATTGCTCCCTGCCCGCCGCCCTCAGTACCGGTACAAATGCAGGCGGGGACTAATTCCGTTTACGCAGAAAGTCTCACTAATAAATATCCTTCACCAATATATTTCCCTTATTTTCGCTCAAAACGGTATCAAACTCCAGCATGAGTTCATTAATTTTCTTTAGTTCTTCGGAAGATTGAATAGGAATTTCATTTACACCATTGGTTTCAATAGCATCAATTACATATTTGATAGTGAGCTTACTATCACTAATTCCTGGCTGATAGGCCATTTCTTTTTCTTCCTGGGTTTTCACCTCATTAAAAATTTTCGCTTCGGTAAAATCAAAAATAATACTTCGGGCTAATCGTATGGGTAAATCTAATTTTTGGGCTATTTGTGAAGCAGTATAAGGAGCCTTACCTTCCATGAAATTTTTTACCACCAGGTTAGCTACCAGCAACGACAGCACTTTTTTATACCTGATGCTGATTTCCTGTATTTCGTTCTCTAATTCATAATGATCTACATTCTGATTGGCAAAAGCCAGTTCAGCCCCAAACAACACAATGAACCAGCTGTATTGTACCCAGATTAGAAACAGGGGTAATGCCGCAAAACTTCCGTAAATGGCATTGTACTGTACTGCGCCAATTTGAAAAGTAATATAGGCCCATTCCACAATTTCAAACAATATACCGGCAACAAAACCGGCGATAAGAGCCGATTTAAAATGAATTTTAGTATTGGGCAATACCATATATAAAAAGGTAAATAACCCAGTCATGAGTACCAGGGAAGATAACTTTAAAGCCCAACTGATGAGCGGCCCCAGGCTTTGCAGTATACCCACCTGCTCCATAACATTGTCTACCTGATTTTTGATAATTACCGTTATACTACCGGAAAGAATAATAAGCACCGGGGCAATAAGCATAATGGAGAGGTAATCAGTAAATTTTCTGACTAAGCCCCTGCCCTTCTTGATCTCCCATATTTCATTGAAGGAATCTTCTATACTTCCCAGCAATTTCATCACTGTCCAAAACAACAGCAATATACCTATTCCGGCAATCAGCCCCCCCTTGGTTCTTTCCAGCATAGAATCGGCATAGGTGAAGACCTGTGTAAGTACATCCCGGTATTGGGAAAAATCTTCCAACAACACGTGCTGTATATTCTTTTCATACCCAAAGCCTTTGGCAATGGCAAATACCAGGGCAACTACCGGAACAATGGAAAACAAGAGGTAATACGTTAAGGCTGATGCCTTCAGTAAACATTTATCTTCATTAAATCCTTTAATGGCAATACTAAAAATCCGGATTTGTTTAATGAAAAAACCCTGGGTTTTGTCTAATTTATTTAAACGGAATTTCCAGAGTTTATGATTAAGGAAATGAGCGAGACTTCTTATTAGTGCAAATATCTTTGACATCTGATCGTTTATTGGTGTTATTACTGGGCATTCCAGCCTCCATCTACAGGTATTGCAGTACCTGTAATAGTTGAAGCTGACGCTGAAGCCAGAAACACTGCCAATTTACCTAATGTTTCTACATTTACAAATTCTTTTATAGCCTGTTTTTGCAACATAATTTTACTGATTACTTCTGACTCAGGCATAGCATGGGCTTTGGCCTGGTCGGCAATTTGTTTTTCCACCAGCGGAGTTTTCACATAACCCGGACAAATAGCATTGGCCGTAATTCCATAAGGAGCGCCCTCTAAACCAATAGTTTTGGTAAAGCCAACAATGCCATGCTTACTGGCAACGTAAGCACTTTTAAATTCACTGGCCACCAGGCCGTGAGCTGAAGCAATATTAATAATGCGCCCGAATTTTTGTTCCTTCATTTTTGGCCACAAGTGCCGGGTGGTATGAAATGCAGAGCTAAGGTTTATTCCAATAATAGCGTTCCACTTCTCTTCCGGAAATTCATCAATGGGCGAAACGTATTGTATACCAGCATTATTTACCAACACATCCACCACCCCAAACGTATCCAGTGCTGCTGTTGTCATGTTTTTTATTTCCTCTGGCTTCAGCATATTGGCCGCCGAAAACAACACTTTTATTCCATATTGTTTTCCAATCTCAGCGGCAATGTCTGCTCCATTTGGTTCCAATCCATTAAACACAATATTATAGCCGGCTTTGGCAAATTCGGTGGCAATACCTAAACCTATACCGCTGGTGCTTCCTGTTATTAATGCTGTTTTCATGGATAATCTGTTTTTGTTGGTTAAGTACCTGGCTATTTTTATGTTTGATCAGCTTCATCTTGAAGCCGCTATTAAAATTACCAAAAAAATCTCCTCGCAGACTTATTTTATTCTGTCTTTTTGAGTCATGTTATTCGTGGGTTTTAATACAACTAAAGATTATCTTTATCCCTTATATCTTCAGTAGGTTCATGCACTCACGGGTTTCTGCCTATATAACACTTTTTCTCGTAGCCATACTTAGTTTGCTGAGTTGTTATTACCTCAGTAAGCTGCGTTTCGGTTATGATTTTGAAGCCTTTTTTCCCAATGAAAACAAAGAGCTTACGGTATACGAAAACTTCCGCCATACTTTTGAATACGACAATGAATTTGTGCTATTGGGTATTGAAAACAAAGCAGGCATTTTCAGGCAGGATTATTTAAAAAAAATTGACCATTTAAGTACAGCCCTAAAAAACATAGAACACGTAGTTCAGGTAAGCAGTCCTACACAAATTAAAAAACTCTTGCTGAATGGCTTGTCACCAGTAGAAGTTCCCTTGCTGCACTACCAGGACAGCACCTGGTACGCCGCAGATTCTTCCCACATCTATTCATCTGAATATGTTAACGGAACTTTCTTTTCTAAAAGCAGCCCCTCAGTCTGCATTTATATCAAAACAGCCGACCGGCTTTCGAAAACCAAAAGCGATAGTTTGTGTAAACGCATAGAACGAGCCTACACGGCATTTAACTTTGACAAGGTGCATATAGCAGGCAGAATTGTTGCCCAGCAGGTTTACCTGCAAAAAATACAACATGAATTTCTTTTATTTATGGCCATCTCCTTTTTATTGGTTGTCATTTTTTTGTACATCACCTTTCGTTCTGTATACGGAGTTATAATTCCTGTGAGCATTGTTTGTTTATCTATACTCTTCACCTTAGGTTTAATGGGCTTCTTAAACAAAACCATTGATATCATGGCTGTAATGCTTCCTACTATGATTTTTATTGCCGGAATGAGTGATGTGGTTCATTACTACAGCAAATACACCGAAGAACTGGCTAAGGGCACCGATAAGTTAAAAATAGGGCGGCTCATTTTGAAAGAAGTAGGCTTCCCTACTTTCCTTACCTTGCTAACTACTGTACTTGGCTTTTTATCCCTGCTTTTCTCCAGCATAAAACCCATCCGTGATTTTGGCATATTTACTTCCGTAGGAATGGTCATTGCCTTCCTGTTAAGCTACAGCCTGCTTCCTGCTCTGCTCCGCATATTTCCCTTAAAAAAATTTCAGTCTGAAAATCAGAGCCCCAACCCTACCTATACCTTCATGCGCAGAATATTGTTCTGGGTTTTCAGAAACCCTAAAACCATTATTAGTGGAACCCTCATTGTATTACTGCTTTCCTGTTGGGGAATCAGCCGCATTAAAGCCAACCATATTTTATTGGAGGACCTGCGGGATGATGTTCCCTTAAAACAAGCCTTTAATTTTTTCGATCAGCACTATTCGGGAGCAAGGCCTTTTGAATTGCTGGTGGAAGTAAAGGACAGCAGCAGGCAGATTTGGGATTATGAAATATTGTCACAAATAAACAGGGTGGATGATTACCTCAAAAAAAACTATGAGCTGGGCTTTATGCTTTCCCCTGCCATTGCCTGTAAACTCCTGAATCAATCCATGAACGGAGGGGAAAGTGCAGGCTATGTTTTTCCGGATAAAGCAAGCTATGAATCTGAACTAAAAAAATACCTGTTTCAGCACAAACACAAAAAGGAGCTCTTAAAAATAACCGATAAAACAGCCAGAATGGCCAGAATAAGTGGTAAAATGAAAGACCTGGGCAGTTTAGCCATTCATGCCCTCAATGATAGTTTAGTGAGGTTTATCAAAAAAAACACAAGAACTGATCAGTTACAATTTAGCATTACCGGAGCGGCCAGCCTCATTGATAAAAATAATGAATACATGGTAAGCAATATGTTGCAGGGCTTTGGATGGAGCTTAGTGGTGATTACCCTGCTTACTTTTTTATTGCATAAGAGCTGGAGAATGGTACTGGTATTTTTATTACCCAATATCATACCTTTGCTGATAATTGCAGGTTTTATGGGATTTGCAGGCATAGAACTGAAAGCCTCCACCAGTTTAATATTTTCTATTGCCTTTGGTATCGCTACCGACGACACCATTCATTTTATTTCACGATTAAAAATAGAGCTGGCCTACGGAAAATCCCTGCTTTATGCATTTAAAAGAACCTATTTTGAAACGGGTAAACCCATTTTACTCACCACTTTTATCTTATCGGGAGGTTTTATGAGCCTGATGTTATCTGATTTTCAAAGCACTTTTCTTTTTGGTTTTTTAATCTGCATCACTTTATTGGTGGCCTTATTGGCAGAATTTTTACTTTTGCCTGTTTTATTATTGCTGATTTATAAAAAAAATGAAAAGCAATTTAGAAGTGATCAAAACGGCTGATGGCAGTTCCAGCCTGTACCACCCCGAACTTAATGTGTGGTACCACTCGGTTCACGGGGCTTTATCGGAATCCCGGCATGTGTTTATTAATAACGGATTGCATCAGCTCCCGCACCTGCAACACCTGCGCATACTGGAAGTAGGCATGTGTACCGGACTAAACCTGCTACTTACATCACTGGATGAAAAAAGCAAACACCAAAACATCAGCTATACCGCTATAGAGCCTCATCCCCTGAGCATACATTTAGTGGAGCAGCTGCAAATTGATCAGTGCCTGAATGATCCTGAAGCGCGGCAAATGCTGGAGCTCATCCATCAACAGGAAACAGGTGTTGCATTTCAGTTGCGTGAACGGTTTGTAGTAAAAAAATTAAACGAAACAATTCAAAACACGCGCTTAGAACAAAACATTCATCTCATATATTACGATGCCTTTGCGCCCTCGGCACAACCGGAACTGTGGACTACCACAATATTCCGTTATCTTTATGATCATTTAGTTCCGGGAGGCTTTTTAGTTACCTATTGCGCCAAAGGCGAAGTAAAAAGAAACCTGAAGCAATGTGGGTTTAAGGTGGAAGCTTTACCAGGACCGCCCCGGAAAAGGGAAATGACAAAAGCTACCAAAGTATGAATACATTTACCATCAGGGTTTACGGCATCTTAATCGATCATGGGCGCCTGCTCGTTTCGGATGAATACATAAAAGGAAGGGAAATTACCAAACTACCCGGTGGTGGACTGGAATTTGGTGAAGGCACCCTCAACTGCCTGATGCGGGAGTTTAAGGAGGAGTTAGACATGGAAATAAAAGTATTGGAGCATTTTTATACCACAGATTTTTTTGTTCCATCGGCCTTTAACCCTCAAATTCAGGTGATGAGTATTTATTATACAGTGAGTAGCCTGCATCCCATACTTCCGGAATGGCGGGAAGCTGAAGCCCATTTTCCCGAAAAAAAAGAAGGTGCCCAATCATTTCGCTGGATAAAATTACACCAACTATCAGAAAATGATTTTACCTTTGCCATCGATAAAAAAGTAGCACAATTATTAAACAGGCAATATACTAAACCATGATACAGCGCATACAAACCATTTTTCTGTTTTTAATCAGCATCCTGAATTTCTTATTATTCTTTTTCCCTTTTGAACAATACAGCGACGGAAACACCACACATGCCGTAGGCATGTTTACTTCAACTGACCCTGCCTATATATCCAGATTAATTTACTGTATTATCATCATCAACGTCTTAATCATTGGGCTTTCTGTATATACCATTTTTCAATATAAAAACAGGGCAAAGCAAATCAAATTATCGAGGGGCTTAATTCTGGCTTCTGTATTTTTAATCAGCACCCTCTTCACCATGAATTTTTTTCTGGGCCAGGGGCAATGGGAAAAAACCTATTTATGGCCTTCCTTTTTGCCGGTACTTTCCATTTGTTTTGCCTGGTTAGCCATGTTCTTCATTAAAAAAGATGATGAATTGGTACGGTCGGCAGACAGAATAAGGTAGGGATGTCAATCACAGGTATGTACCCCAGGGCAAACCCTGCAACCAAATTCAGCTTATGCAAAAAGTCTTACGAATAAAATAAGTATTTACGGCGATGCTGTTTTAAAAGCTCATAAGTATTAAATGATAGTAAGGCCCGCGGCTGATTTGATTGTATGTATATATGAAACGATTAGCAGCAGTGTCAGACAGGGCAATTTGACCTCTATTGAAAAATTCTTATATTTGTGGTATGACGACTTTGAATATTGAAATATTAAATCCTAAGGCAAAAAAACTTCTTCAAGATCTTGCAGAATTGAGACTAATTTCAATTTCTGAAAAAACTTATAATCCTTTTTTTGACGTTGTAAGAAAAATTCGCTCTAAAAAAACTGGTATTTCACTAGAAGACATCACAAAAGAAGTTGAAGTTGTAAGAGCAAAACGTTATGGCAAATAAGCCTGAAAAGATAGTTCTAGACACGAATATTTTAATTTACTTTTTAATAAGTGAATCATTTCAAAAACTTGACAAGAAGCTTAAAAATCATGATGTTAAACTTTTATTTAGTGAAGAATTATTATCTGAACTCATTCAAGTTGCTAGTAGACCAAAATTTAAAAAATATTTTTCTGATAAAGACGTAACCAATTTACTTAACGATCTTCATAAATTCGCGGATCTAATTGAAGTTCATTCTCAAGTTAATGTTTGTAGAGACAAATAAGGCAATTTTCTTTTAGCTCTTTGTGCCGACGGTAAAGCCGATTTTTTAATCACCAGGGACAAAGATTTACTTATTCTTAAAAAATTCAAAAAGACTTCTATTCTTAAATTATCTGATTACCTGAAAAAAATAAGGCATATTGGTAACATCCAGGATGTACAATTTCCGCAATACAAAGTAATAGCTTGTAAAAATAAGTAACTGTTCTTTTGTTTTTACAATTATCTCTACGCTCCTTATTTAGGAATGTTGTTGGTTGATTAAATGTGGTCTATCCGCCTAAACGAAGAAGGAATCCCCTACTTAAATTTAAGGCTGGGATCCAATCAACGATATGTGTTAGATTAATCTTAAATATTTATTACAATTTTACCGATGGTTCTCCCCTTTTCTAAATATAAATGAGCATCCTTCATCTCGTCAAAAGAAAAAGTTTTAGAAACATGTGACTTTAATATCCCTCTTTCCATTAATTGAGCAATTTTCAACATATCCACACCAGAAGACTCAACAAGTAAAAATGACAAATCTATACCTTTTGATTTTGCCTTATTAATATCTGCATTAGAAATATTTCCTGAAGGAATTGTAACAATTATCCCTCCTGTTTTTGTTGAATCAATTGATTTGGATATGTTATCACCTGCAATTGTATCCAATACAAAATCAGCGTCAGAAACTATCTCTAAAATATTTTCAGTGGTGTAATCTACATGTTTATCCGTACCATTTTGTAAAACAAACTCTCTATTTTTTGCAGATGAAGTACCTATAACGTAAGCACCAAGATATTTCGCAATTTGAGTTGCGTAATGTCCAACACCTCCCGATGCTCCATGAATTAAAACTTTATCGCCTTTCTTTACATTCCCTTTGTTTACCAAAGTCTGCCAGGCAATAAGTGCTGCAAGAGTTGCTGTTGCCGCTTCCTGATGAGAAATATTAGAAGGTTTTAAAGCTACATGTGTTGCGGGAGCGGCCACAAATTCAGCATATACATTGCCTTTCCCTGGAAAATTTACCATTCCAAAAACGGCATCACCAACTTTGAAATCAGTAACATTTTCTCCAATCTCTACAATTGTTCCCGACAAATCCCAACCTAAAACAGCTGGCCTTTCGTTTTTAAATAACCAGTTTAATGACCCAGTATTTGCCCTTACCTTATAATCAACAGGGTTAATACTTAATGAAATTGTTTTCACCAATACTTCATCACTTGTAATTTTCGGCTTTGGAATATCTACATATTTAAGATTTTCAACACAGCCTGCTTCGTTTAAAATTATTGCTTTCATTTTTTATTGTTTTATGAGTTTCAAATGTAAAACAATGGTATATTTACAACAAGTATGCACAAATAAGTAATCTACATACTAAAAATATACTATTATTGATTATCAACATTTTAAAATTCAATAAATGCCAAAAATAAATAAAAATGATTCTTGTTCTGATGTAACTTGCTCTGTAGATTATGCATTTAAAAGAATTGGTGGAAAATATAAAGGGAGAATATTATGGAATTTAAGTAATGCAACTATTCTACGATACGGCGAATTAAGAAAAACATTATCGGATGTTACACCTAAAATGTTAACACAAAGTTTAAGAGAATTAGAGGATGATGAGTTAATTTTAAGGAAAGTATTTCACGAAATTCCGCCAAAAGTTGAATACTCTTTAACTTCAGTTGGTTCAGAATTAATTCCTTTTATTAATCATTTAAAGCTTTGGGGCGACAAACAAAGAGCAAAAGAAAACAAAATGAAACTAAAAAAACAAAGAATAACTAACAGCAGATAAACATAAGCGAACTGCCCGATAGAAATTTATCGGGGTGTTCATCTGCTAATATCCACTTTTTTGTCCTAAAAAAAGTTGTAAGTTCAGCCCCCTATTCATTTATTTTGGAGTATTTATTAATGTTAGCCGCATCAATAAGGTTAAGGGTTTCGGTAATCGATTGTTTTTCATCAGAAGTACCTTGCGAAAATATATTTATGATTTCCTGTGATTTGGCATTAAAAAATAATTGCATATTATAAGATGCTGGTCTGTTTTTATGTAATTCCCGCAGTTTATTAATGCTCTCCAATACCATAGCCCTTCCGGCATCCGGGTTATCTGCCATCATATCCAAGCCTTTTAAATGATACAGGTAATACGATTCACGGATGGGGTTGAATACAGGGTTTAAAATATTCTCTGTAAGCCAAAACCTGTTTTTATTGGATTCACCACTTCTCCAGCCAGGCCCCGAACCCTCAGTAGACTGGGCATAAGAAACGATCTGCTGCGCCTTTTGCCAATATTCCGTTCCTCCCATTAAAGAAAATGAATCATAATCAAAAGCCAGAATGATATAAGCATAGTAAGCCAAAACTGAGGTTAATTCAGAGTTATAAGTATTTACGTTAAAATCAAAGGGCTGAAATTCGGTATACTGAAAAATAAAATTCTGATCGTTGTAATTAAATAAGGGAGTACCATATGAAGCTTTAAATGTGGGTCTTCTGCTTTGTACCTGAATACTTGCTTTAAATTGATTTAATGATTGTCGTTCTGTTACATTTATTAATATGGTGCATTCTATTTTTTCATTCTGTGTAAAATTGTCATTTGTCCATTTACGGTTATTCATAAATTCGAATACCTGCTTTTGCATGTTATCGAGTATACGGTTAAGGTCAGAAGCCTGCACATTTTGTGAAGAGCTAACTACCTGTACCTGACAATTTAATTCCTGGGCCTGCACAGAGAAGCTGAACAGCAACAATATGATCGCGCAAAATACAATGTATTTCATAGTCCTAAATAATTTTGTGTAAAACGTACAATATCAGCAGCCACTTCGGTCTTGTTTTTTAACTCAAAATGCTGAACTTTATTGTTTTTATCAATGATAGTAATTTTATTGGTATCTCCCGCAAAGCCTGATCCGGGTTCCGAGGCAGAGTTGGCAATGATAAAATCCAGGTTCTTTTTCTGGAGTTTCTCCCGGGCATATTCCAGCAGCTGTTGTGTTTCCAGGGCAAAGCCTACTAAGCATTGTTGTTGTTTTCTTCGCCCCAGGTCAAATAAAATATCTTCGTTTTTAATAAGATTCAGGCTCATGCCTGCAGTTCCTTTCTTAATTTTTTCTGCGGCAATTTCCGCTGGCCGGTAATCAGCCACTGCAGCGGACATAATGACAATATCGCAATCTGCATAAAACCTAAGGCAGGCCTCATGCATTTGTTTTGCACTCTCAACGGCTATGGTTGTAATGTTGGTTGATGGAGAGATACTGGAAATTGGGCCATGTATGAGCTTTACTTCGGCACCTGCCGCCGCAAAGGCTGCTGCAATGGCCACTCCCATTTTTCCGGAAGAGCGGTTGCCAATAAACCTCACCGGGTCAATAGCTTCATAAGTAGGCCCCGCTGTAATCAGTACTTTTTTTCCCTTAAAAACCAGGTTATTCAGGTTTTTAGCCAAATAGCTAACAATATGTTCCGGCTCGGCCATTCTTCCTTCGCCAACTAAACCGCTGGCTAATTCCCCGTTTTCAGCTGGAATGAGTTGATGTTGAAAAGATATTAAAGTTTGGATGTTTTTGATGGTTGCCGGATGCCGGTACATGTCCAGATCCATGGCGGGGGCAAAAAATACCGGGCAGCGGGCAGAAAGATAGGTGGCTAATAATAAGTTGTCGCAAATGCCCTGCGCCATTTTAGCTAAGGTATTGGCGGTGGCCGGAGCAATCAGAAAAGCATCTGCCCATAAACCCAATTCCACATGATTGGTCCAGCTATGGTTTTCCTGAAAAAAAGTAAGTTCAGTTTTGTTCTTAGACAGTACAGATAAGGTTTCCGCAGTAATAAATTTTGTAGCATCGGGGGTCATGATTACTTTTACTTCGGCTCCGTTTTTTATTAATAAACGAACCAAAACCGCGCTTTTATAGGCAGCAATGCTGCCACAAACGCCTAAAAGTATTTTTTTTCCCTGAAGCATCTTATTAAAATAAAAAGGCAGCAGGCATAATGCCAACTGCCTTTGATGAATACTATTTAACTATTACTTATTGGCTTCTTTTGTAGGATTTCTATAATATATTTTCCCTTCTAAAAACTCCTGAACAGCGATTAATGTTGGCTTAGGCAGTTTTTCATAGTATTTAGAAATCTCAATTTGCTCTCTGTTTTCAAATACCTCTTCCAGGTTATCGTTATGGGTAGCAAATTCCTGTAATTTCGATTGCAGTTCTTCCTTTATTTCAATACTGATCTGGTTAGATCTTTTGGCTATGATGGCAACCGATTCATAAATATTATCGGTAGGCCCGTCAATCTGACGAATATCGCGGGTAACGGTGCTGAGTTCAGCATTGGTTTTTTTAAAATCCATCAATTGTTTATTTTTTCGTTTTTAAGTTTTTTGGAATCGATATAAATTTTTTCAGCTTCTTTCAAATATACCGAATTAGGGTACAAATCTACAAATTTTAAGTAATTCTCAATGGTTTTATCTAATCTTTCCTGTTTTTTAGACTCAATGCTGTTTACTGCCAGTAAATAATTTGATTTAATCATCAGAAAAAACACTTCATCATAGCTTTTGGAATCCGGGTAATCTTTCAGGAAATTGGCACATTCGGCAATAGCTGCTTTCCAGTCATCCAGAAAGTAGTATTGTTTACATATAGCATAAGCCTTTTTCTCTAATTTCTGGCGTAATTCGTCAACCACCATGTTGCAACTGTCAATGCGTTTACTTTCGGGGTAATTATTAATAAAAGCCTGCATTTCACTAATGGCATTTTTGGTGTCTGATTGATCCAGTGTGTATCCTGGGGAATTCAGGTAATAACAATAGGCATTAAGGTAAGCGCATTCTTCAACGTGTTTACTTCTGGGGAAATTTCTGCTGAAGGTTTTAAAATGGTAGGCGGCAAGGCCATAGTCGGCCTGATTATAACTACAATAGGCATAATAATAATAGACTTCCTCTGCCCGTTCTGTGCCTTTAAATACGGGGATTAGTTCTTCCAGCAAAATTTGTGCGTTGGTATAATTACCCTTATTATAATACTCTAAGGCCTTTTTGTATTTTAATTCATAATCCGAGCTTTTTACCAAACGGTCGAACTTGCTACAGGAAAGTATTCCTGTCATTATCAATAAGATCCCGGCTAAAATTAGTTTTCTCATTAAAAAAAGCGTAAATATACTAAATAGGAAGCAGTGAAAGCTATGTAAAAACGAAAAAATCAACCTAAAAATGAGTGCAGGTTTGTTAAAAAATAAAAAAAAGTGAATAAGCCCTTCATCTCCCTACAAACTCCTGAATTTATCGTCGGACCTGTGAATCAAAAATAATAAGCGGAAAAGTAATAATTAGAAATAATGCATTAAATTTGCCGCTTTAACTACACTGTACACTTCATGAAGGATTTGTTTGAAAAAATTAAGGAAAACCGCGGCCCAATTGGCATGCACGCTAAAGAATCTCATGGTTATTTTACCTTCCCCAAATTAGAGGGAGATATTGCTCCACACATGATTTTCAGGGGTAAGGAAAGATTAAACTGGAGTTTAAACAATTACTTAGGTTTAGCTAACCATCCTGAAGTTAGAAAAACAGATACAGAAGCTACTGCTCGTTTTGGACTGGCTTTACCTATGGGTGCCCGGATGATGAGCGGCAATTCCAATTACCACGAACAATTAGAAGCTGAACTATCCTCGTTTGTACAAAAACAGGATACCATCCTCTGTAATTTTGGCTACCAGGCTATGGTTTCGGCAATTGATTGTTTGGTTGACCGCCATGATGTTATTGTTTATGATGCAGAATCTCATGCCTGTATCATTGATGGAGTTAGATTACACATGGGTAAACGATTTGTTTTTAAACACAATGATGTTGCAGATTGCGAAAAGCAATTAGCCAGAGCAAGCAAAATTGTAGAACAAAGCGGAGGCTGCATATTGGTGATAACAGAAGGTGTTTTTGGTATGCGCGGTGACCAGGGCAAACTAAAAGAAATTGTAGACCTCAAGAAAAAATACACTTTCCGTTTATTTGTAGATGATGCACACGGCATAGGCACTATGGGGAAAACTGGTGCCGGAACCGGAGAAGAGCAAGCTTGCCAGGACGGAATAGATATATACTTTGGTACTTTTGCCAAATCCTTTGCATTAATTGGCGGGTTTATCAGCAGCGATGAAAATGTTGTTGAATACCTGCGCTACAATATGCGCTCCCAGATATTCGCAAAATCATTGCCCATGCCCCTGGTGATAGGAGCTTTAAAACGTTTGGAGTTGATGCGTACACAGCCTCAGCTGAAAGATAAGCTCTGGGAAATTACCCGTGCACTTCAAAATGGCTTAAAAGCTGCGGGCTTTGAAATAGGTGTAACTAACTCGCCCGTTACTCCGGTGTACATGAATGGTTCTATTCCGGAAGCTACAAACCTGATTGTGGATCTTCGTGAAAACTTCAATATATTCTGTTCCATGGTGGTATATCCGGTAGTTCCTAAAGGAATGATTATCCTGCGCCTTATTCCAACTGCCGTGCATACACTGGAAGATGTAAACTATACTATTGAATGTTTTTCTAAAATAGTAGATAAACTCAAAAACGGAAAATACATGTCGGATAAAATAGCTGCTACTTAAACAGTAGCTATTTTCTTTTTTTTGAAGCTGGTTGAATAGTATTTCCTGGTTACACCTTACTTAATATTTCTATGGCCTGATCCAGCACATCCTGGCTTTTGGCAAAACATATTCTTATCAGTGTTTCGTTGTTGGGTGCAGAATAAAATGCAGATATAGGAATAGTTGCGAGTTTATGCTTAACAATCAACTCTTCTGTCATTTTTTCACTGCTTTCTTTTTTATTAATCGCTGTATAATCTAACAACATGAAAAAAGAAGCTTCCACAGGTAATGCATTAAATCTGGAACAGGCAATGCCTTTAGAGAAATAAGCTCTTTTCTTTCTGTAAATTTCATTCACTTCCCTTTCATAACCAGCTTCCTCCTCTAAAAATCTGGCAATGGCTTTCTGGCTGGCATGAGAACAGGCAGAAAACACCATAAACTGATGTATCCTTCTAAAACCTTCCATCAGGTAATCGGGAGCAAGGCAATAGCCCACCCTCCAACCGGTAACATGCAATGTTTTTCCAAAGGATGAAATGACAAAGGAACGTTGCCTTAATTCAGGAAAATCTGCAACACTTAAATGCGGCTTATCATCAAACACCAGGTACTCATATACTTCATCACTAATAATTACTATATTGGTATCTCTTACCAATTTAATGAGCTCCAGATAATCCTGCTTTTTCAATGTTTTGCCGGTAGGATTATTAGGCGTATTTAAAATAATAGCTCTGGTTTTGGAGCTGATGCTCAGTCTAACTAAATCCCAATCTATCTCATAATCCGGACCAAAGAGTACCACCCCTACCGTTCTACCTCCGTTTAATTCTATTACCGGCCTGTAACTATCAAAGGCAGGTTCAAAAACAATTACTTCATCACCTTTTTCTACTATACTGGTTAAAACTGTATAAACTGCCTGCAAGGCACCGGTGGTAATGGTAATTTCGGTGTCCGGATGGTAATCCGCACCGTGTTCTCTGTACATTTTCAAGGCAACTTGCTCTTTCAAGCCGGTATCTCCGTTAGAAGGGGCGTATTGATTAAAGCCTTGTTTCAGGTATTGCGTGTGAAAATCTAATAGTTTATCGGAGAAATTAAAATTGGGAAAGCCCTGGGCAATATTAATGGCCTGATGTTTTACAGCCATTTGTGCCACTCTGGCAAATACTGAAGTTCCGTAATGTTCAAGTTTTTTTGAGGGTTGAAGTGTAGCGGGGGCAATTGCACTGATCATACTTCCTGTTTTTTCGTCAAAATTACAAAATATAGGAATTTAAATGATGTATTTTATAGTATTTAAGATGTTTTACCTATATTTACAAAATATTTAGAATATTATTCTAAAAGTAATGTTTTAAACCGTTATCACAGAAAAAAAAACCAATATGGAACGCTTAGATAAAACGGATAAGGAGATTATGCGCCTGCTGCAAAAGGATGCAAGACTTACCACTAAAGAGTTAGCTTCTAAATTAAAGCTTACCAGCACTCCTGTTTACGAGCGGGTAAAGAAATTAGAGCGTGATGGTTTTATAACCGGTTATGTAGCAAAAATAAACCGTGAACTGATAGGAAAAAACCTGATGATTTTTTGTAGTGTGGTATTAAAAGAAAACACCAGTGCCAAGGTGAAGAAATTTGAATCGGAGATTGCCACTTTTGAAGAGGTATTGGAGTGTTTTAAAATTGCCGGAAACACCGATTACCTGATAAAAATTGTTGTACAACACATCAACGAGTACCAAAATTTTGTTACACATAAGCTGGGGTCTTTAGATAATATTGCCCAGCTTACCAGTTCCTTTGTTCTATCAGAGGCGAAAAACACTACCATTATTTCCATTAAATAACTCTCTTCATCTTCCTTAAATGATGAGGCTAAGTACTTAATTTAGAATAGCTGTTCTTTTTTGCCTTGTTTTTTTCTCCATCAGCAAAGTATGCTTTACAAATCTTTGCTCCCTCTTTTTGCTTACTTTTTTCTCCTGTTTACTTTCAGCCATTTTATATACAATGGAGGCTAAAATACCTAACAGGAAAATTCCCGAAAAAATAAGGTAACTGGAAGTCTCCGAACTCATTGTATCCTGGGCAGGTACCGGAGATCCTGGGTTGGCTTTAATAAAATGAGGTTGATAAAATAAAACCAAAACAATCAGCGCCTGGTTTTTAATGGTTGATAACGTTTTCATGTGTTCATTAAAAGTTTGTTATACTTTATTTCTGCATATATACTAACCGATTGCAGAAATTTGATAACACAAAGTTGAAACATATGAAGCCTTTATTCAACCTGTCTTATTGCATATCTTACTTATACATCACCCATACAATTGAAATTAAATTTTAGCCAGGAAAAATGCTGCTTCGACAAAAGCCGTTAATCATAGGTACCAATAAGTTAAAATAGGCTACCATCTCACCAATGGTTTTTATCCCATTTTTTTTCTACCAGCTATCTGTTTCTTTATGCTGCTTATCGGGTAAAAATTAATCTCCCGCAGACCAATCCATTTTAATTCTTACTCTTTCAAGGCTTTATTTTTTCTATAAAATGCTTCAATAGCCTTATAATATGCGTTAGCTACCTGATGTACTCTTTCATTACTTTGTATGCCGTAGTACACTTTGTCTTTTTTACACAAGCGTTTATACTCCTCCCGGTTATCCTGAAATAAACATTCTCCATAAACTAAGGGTGATTGAATGGTTCTGCAAAGGGCGAGGTTCCTGCAAAATACGCCAGGAGATGAAGCAGGCATGCAGTTTTCCATCAGGTAAGTGGCGCTGCGTTGTGTTGCAACAGGAATGGCCAGTTGATGATGAAATTCCTGAACCGTAAGCGCAGAGAGTTTTTCCGATAAGTCAAGGTCCTTACCAATCAATAACCTCAAAAAATGAATTTTCCCTTTATAGTTTTTAAAAACATCTGCCGTCATGGCTCCTGCTATAAAAGTCATGGTATAGTTTTTATCACTGGGCTTCAGCCAATCTGTATTTTTCTCATCTACGTTATAATGGATAATTAATGTAACATCAGGGCGCCAGTTGTTTATTTTTCTGGATCTTTGAGCTAATTCATAGTCACGAAAAAAATCCCAGAAAAATTTAGCCTGATCTTCCTTTTGTAACTTCCTGTAGCGCTCACTGCTAAGTTCTCCCAGCGCAAACAAACTATCCAGGGTTCTGGTTTTTGATGCACTCCACCATTCTTCATAACTTTTACCAAAGCTGGTACTGTTAGCCGTTCTTGATAAGTCAACAATAGCCCCGGCATCTTCCAGTTTTCTTTTTAAAATGGCTGCGGTTTCATAGGTTAGTATTCCTTCAGCAATATCAATCGAATCTGCAATTAATTCGGCATAATTTTGTTTGGTGAAGTGTAAAAATTTTTGTTCAATTCTGGCCATCTCCATGGTTCCGGCTATGTGACCGGGGTCAATCATAATTCTTTTCCCCTTCAAAACAAGGCTATCTGAAGGTTCTCCTACCCTGTAGGGCACAGCAATAGAACATGGGTTTATATTTTTCCACTTTTCTTTTCCCTTTTTTGCCATTATTTTTTCAAGGCTATCCATAGGGAGGCATTTGGTAAGTCTTAAAAAAAGTTCAAATTCTCCGGTATATAGCACCAGATCGGGCTTACGGTTCTTTTTATGTACAGCACTGGCATATATTCGTATTCCATCTTCATCAATACTCACCAGCTGGCTTAATGCCCCGTTGAAATTCAGGTAATTATTAAAATGGTTACGGCAGGCGATAATAGCGTTGTTTTGTCCAACTATATTTAAAGAGAAGGAAATAAGCAGAAATGGTAGTAATTTTGTCTTGATCATTTAACGAATTTACTATATCACTTTATTACCTGAAACATGAAACCCGAACAATTACAAACAAGAGGCATTGAAAAAGAATTTATTTTTCAAACCTCCCGCAGCGGTGGTAAAGGCGGGCAAAACGTGAATAAGGTAGAAACGAAGGTGATTGTTTTTTTTAATCTGCCCAAAAGCCAGGTTCTTTCGGAAGAAGAAAAACAAAAAGTTATGGAGAAACTTTCCTCCCGCATGAACCAGGAAGCTTGCCTTTATTTATCGGAAGATAAAACCCGGAGCCAGCTTAAAAACAAAGAGAAAGCAATAACGCGCATGCTATTGCTGATTGCAGGGTGTTTTAAGTTAAAAAAGTTACGAAAAGCTACCAAAGCCTCAGCACAATCAAAAGAAAAAAGATTAAAGAAAAAGAAACAGCGCAGTGAAATTAAAAAATTTAGATCCAAACCGGAAGATTAATGTTAGCGGATAAGGGTTACTGTTCCTTTTCTTTCTTTGTATTCGCCCCTGGCGTTTTTATAGGTAATCAGGTACACGTAAACTCCTTGCTGGCAACCCACCCCTTCCCAGGGAGTATAATCATTTTCAGTCTCCCATATCTTTTCTCCGTAGCGGTTAAAAATCATAAAATGATAGTCTGTTTTTTCAATATACTGGGTGTAGGGTAAAAATATAGTGTTTAGGGAGCCTTTGGGAGCAAAAGCATTAGGGATATAGAGTTCATCTTCCTCATAAACATGAACTATGTTAGAGTTGCTTGTTTTCTGAATATTATACGGGTTACCGGTTCCTTCAAGAGCTTCCACATAATAGCTGAATTTTCCCTGATCGCTCACAAAGGCCGAAACGTCATCTGCATAAGTATTACTGCCAAAAGGAAGAGTGGCAATGGGAAGGGGGTTAAAGATGCCATTCACCGCCCGGTATATTTGATAGGAACTCACATTACCCAGGAAAAGGCTATAATCATCCCAAACCAAGGTGTTGATAAAGTTAGTTTGTTTTGAAACTTTTAGTAAAATGGTTTTGGAGATATTGGTTTGAGTAGCCGGTAATCCGCAGCTATCTAACACCTCAGCTTTGTAAAAATAATTTGTCGCTGTCGTGTTCACATTAGCGTGAGTATAACTGTAAGTGCTGCTACCCGCGAAAGGAAGTTGCGTAAGGTAACTAAAAGAGCTTCCTGTATTTTCTGCAACATAAAGATTAATGCCTTTTACAACTGCTTTATTATCTACTATGCATTCAACATCCACCTGCTGCGCCAAATTAACACTTACCTTACTAAGGTAGGCATACTTGATCTGACTTTGACTCCCGGCTATTATACAGCTTTTGTTAGAGCTTGCGGTAATGGAGCCACTCATATTTACAGCCCTTACTATGTAGCAATAGGTATCTTTAGCAGAGCCCAGATTATTATGTGTAAACGTTAAAGCATTAGTACTACCCAAATAGCTGAATGTTGTTCCATTAACCGAAACTAAGATATCGTATTTTTGAAGTCCGCCCCGCATATTCACATAAGCATTCCAGTTCAGTTCAACAGAGCGTTCGCAAAGCTTATATTTTAATTTAAGAAACAGGGAATTTTGGTTAATAGTTTTTACACAAACGTTTTTGCAACTATCTATAGAAGCAATTTGATAATCTTCCATACCCGATCCGGCTGTTGAATTTATCGCCGTATAAGCGGTGGGTATATTTCCACATACAGTATCAATGGCAATATATGCCCCACCCCCATTGTTTTTGTATATGATATAACAGGCAGCATCAGGAGAGCTGGATGGTGATAGACCTAAAACAGCCTGACCTGCAGCGTTAACACTTACCGAATCAAGGATGGGCCGGTTAGGCGGTATCTTATCCTCAAAATCTCCACCGGCAATGTTAGATATAGAGGAGCAATTATGAGTTGTATTTTTTACCTCCACATAATAATTAAGATGCACTTTGCAAATACTAATGGTGTCTTTATAACTTAACTTGTCCGTTGTGGCTTTAAGCTTCCAGGTTCCTGCGGGATATTCCATATAAATAGCATACTGCTGAGAAGATCCGGCAGGTAATGGATTAGATGGGGCATTCCACTTTAGTTCGGCGGTGCCATTTCCTGGGTTGGTAACACTTAGAAAAATGGTGGCCATAGTATCCTGAATTGGGCTTACATTTCCGGTAGTAGCTGTGGTTTGAATGTAGAAATAGTTAATTTTAGTATTTGCAGTACTACCAGTGTATGTATAAGACGATATTGTTCTGGTGTTTATGGTAGCCAGTAAATTATATGGGCCACTTTTCACATCAGCTCCATATACTTTATAATTGGTAAATTCAGTAAGTGGATCTGGGGGAACATCCCACACCACAATAACATCTCCATTTGGCTGAACACTAAGACATTTAATCTCAGGGGAATTGATAGCTAAAACAATAGTGTTAGTCAGGAGTAATAATGTCAAACAAATAATATGTTTTAATATTCTCAAGTAACTGATTTTAAGAGCCAAAGATACGGAAAAAACTCCTGTTTTATTGAAATATTGCACCCTTTAACTTATATATTTACTTGCTGATCGGAATTTTCGGGAAATCAATGTTTTGACAGATATCAACTTCGCTAAATACAGGTTTTCCGTTTAGGCAAAGTGTGATCACAGGTATGAACCCCAGGGCAAGCCCTGTATCCAAATTCCGCTCCAAGGAGTGGTGTATTAAACCTTCCGACACCTTCGGTGGTCGGGATTGTTCCCTGCCCGCCACCCACATGACTGGTACATAGGCAGGCGGGGACTAAGTCCGCTTATGCAGAAAGCCTCATGAATAATTTCCGGCTGAATTAGCATTCTTTCCAAAACTTATTTTATCAGATTCATCAGCCTTTAAAAATCGTTGGTTATTAATGTAAAAATTTGAAATCACTTTCAGTGTTCATAGTGCTTAAATACTATATAAATCAACGGCTATGATTAGATTCTACCCATAACTTGAATAGGTTTATGAATACCTCTCCATTTCAATTGGTAATTTTTACCAAAAAGCCATTGCAATCAGGTCTTATAACAGGCATAACTTGCATAGAGAGTTTAAGATAAAAATATTTAAACCGATTTTCTTATAAAAATGATACATGAAAGCATCTTTACCCCACTTTATCGTGTTTGTTTTGTTTGTTGTTTTGGCAGGCACTGGCTATTCACAACCCTGCCCTACAACTGCTGTAAATCCATGGGAATGGCCTTCTCATTCGAACTGGTTTGTAGGTAATGGTATTCAGGGAAAATTTTTAAATGGCGGAGGTATTCAAATAAGTCCGCAGCCCAGCCTTGTTTCTTATGAAGGCATTACTTCTGCCAGCGACGACAGGGGTCGTTTGGTGTTCCATACTAACGGGCGTTTGCTTTGGGATGCTGCCGGTAATCTAAAATATTCCGGATTATTGGAAGGAAATGAGGGCCACATGACAAACGGAAGCGCTGCGCAAGGTGTAATGTCTGTAAGGCATCCTTTAGATACCAATAGTTATTACGTTTTTACTGTAGACGATGCCAATCAACCCACAGCAAACGGACTCAATTATTTTGTGTTTGACAGAAATGCTAATCCTGTTTCAGGGCCTGTTCGCCTCGGATCTTACAGAACCTCTGAAGGCCTTACCGCAACCAAGCATTTTAATGGGGTAGACATTTGGATAACGGTGTATGCTTCAGGTACCAATGATTTTTATACTTACTTATTAAAATGCGATGGAGTTGTTGCCACACCTGTTATTTCTCCTGTTGCTCCCAAGTTTTCAGGACAAAAAGAAAGAGGAGGCCTGGCTTTTTCCTGGAATGGAAAGTTTTTTGCACAAGGTCATCCCGATTATAATCCGGATAGTGATAAAGAAGTAAGTGTGTATAAATTTGACAATAAAACCGGAATTATCAGTGATCCTCACCATATTTCTTCTCCAACTGCCAATGAAAACCCTTATGATATTATTTTTTCTCCTGATAATTCAAAGGTTTATGTGTCATCGGCAACAGGCAACTTAGCTTACTATGATATCAGCTCCTGGAATACAGCTACCATGACAGCTTCCTACAAACAAATACCAGGCGTTGCAACCGGCTCACATTCTGCTATTGAAATAGGAGGGGATGGTAAATTATATATGGCTACACTGGCTCAGGGCTTAGGGGTTTTTAATGGAAACCTCAATTCGGGTAGCATCTCTTATTCACTGGTTCCGGGCACCAGCGGAACCAACAGGGGGCTCCCAACCATGTATCTTCCTCCTGCCGAGGAACCTGAAATTGCAGAAGTAGGTCCTTTTTGCCCTACCGATCCGCCGGTAGATCTTTCTACTAACTGGATTTGCTCAGGCCTGGATGCTGAAGATGTTGGAAACGGTTTGTCTGTTTATTCAGGGAACGGAATTACCAATCCGGTGTCGGGAATCTTTTCTCCTTCTGCAGCTGGAGTTGGAACACACATGATTATATACAAACGCTGTAGTGTAGATGATACTACTTTTATTATTGTTAAAGCCTGCTCCTGCCCCGATACTTCTTTAAAACCTATTCCACCCCTTTGTGCAGACGGGAGCCTTAACCTGAATGATTACAAACTCACTACTGAGAACGGAACCTGGTCTATTGTACAGGCTCCTCCCGGATCTACCGCCACCATTACCGGCGGGAATATGTTTAATGCCAACAATACTGTAGCTGGTAATTACACCGTGCGTTTTACATTAAGCGATCAAAAACCTGGTTGCCCTCCTTATGCAGAAAGAATAATTCGCATAAACCCTTTACCTGTGCTGCAGCTGACTGCTAGTCCTATTAATTGTTATGGACAATCCACAACACTAACGGTGTCGGGAGCTCAAAACTACAGTTGGTCTACCGGAGCACAGGGAACCTCATTGGTTATTACACCCGGATCAACCAGTACCTATACAGTTACCGGAACAGATGCCAATGGTTGTAAAAGCACAAAAACCATCACCATTACCGTACCTCCAAAAATTGACGTCAATACATCAGCTGTTAATATCACTTGCTTTGGGAAGTGTGATGGAAGTGTCGCAGTAACGGCAAGCGGAGGAACAGGAACATTAAGTTTCAACTGGAGCACCAATCCGGTGCAAAACTCTCAGCAAATTTCTGCTCTGTGCCCGGGAACCTATACCGTTACAGTTACCGATAATAATTCCTGTGTTGTTACCGCTTCGGTTACCATAACTGAACCTCCGCTGTTAAGCGCTACCGTAAATACCCAGCAGGTTCAATGCAAAGGCATGTGCAATGGTGCTATTACAGCGCTTGCAACAGGAGGTAACGGAGGATATGTTTATAACTGGTCTACCAGCCCGCCTCAGCAAACAGCTAATATTAGTCAATTATGCCCTGGCACTTATTCATTAACCGTACAAGATAGTAAGTTGTGTGTGTACACTACAACCATAACCATTACAGAACCTGATTCATTAAAATTAAGTGTCCAAAAAGTTGATCCAACCTGTAAACCCGATGGAAAGGCGACAGTAACCGCAACCGGCGGAAATGGAACGTATACCTATAACTGGAACAGCACACCGCCGCAAACTACAGCAACCGCTACCGGACTGCCGGAAGGAATTTATACTGTTACGGTTATAGATGCCAAAGGGTGTAAAGATTCTGCTTCTGTAACTTTAGTTGCTCCCATCACTTTTACACTCACTACCACCTCCACCAACGCGAGCTGTTATGGTATTTGCGATGGCACTGCTTCGGTTAGTGTAAGCGGCGGAACTGGAAACTTTACTTACCATTGGAATTCAAGTCCCCCCCAAAACACGGCCCAGGCCACTCAGCTATGTGCCGGTACCTATACCATTTTGGTAGTGGATATTGACGATTGCAAAAATAAAGCGGTGGTAAACATCACTCAACCACCACAAATTTTTATTCAGATAACACATACAAACCCAACTTGTTTGGTGGCAGGAACGGCAACAGCCCAGGCGAGCGGCGGAAGCGGAAACTTTACTTATTTATGGAATAATGGACAAACCCAAAACACTGCGACTGGTCTCTCCCCTGGCACTTATACCGTTATCGTTACCGATGCTATCTCGTGTAAGGAAACTGCAACAGTTACCTTATTGCCCCCACAGTACCCTACTGCAGCATTTAGTTTTTCCAATGCCTGTATTGGCAGCCCGGTTATTTTCAACAACAATTGTACGGTTGGCAATGGGAACACTATTACTCATTATTACTGGAACTTCGGAGATCCGCAGAGTGGGATTAACAATATTTCCAATGCCTCTTCCGGAATTTCACACCTATATAATAGCGTTGACAGTTTTTTGGTAAGTGTACTGGTTATTGCGGATAATGGCTGCAGAGACAGTATTAAAAAATGGGTACCGGTATGGCCTATGCCTATTGTAAATTTTTCTTACGCTCAGGAAGGATGTGCCCCCCTTTGTGCTAATTTCATCAATAGCTCCAGCATTTCCATGGGCAGTATTAGCCATTGGGTTTGGAATTTCGGTGACCCTGCTTCAGGAACAGCCAATTTTTCTAACGCTCAGCACCCTGGCTCACACTGCTATGTAAACCCTGGAACTTATGATGTTACCCTAGGCGCGGAGTCGAACAAAGGTTGTAAAACAACCAAAACAATGGCCGAATTAATTACCGTTTACCCGGTACCAGTTGCCGCATTTAGAGCCAGCACCTACGAAACACAAATACTGGATCCGGAAATAAATTTCTCTGATGAAACAATTGGTGAGCATAATTATATTCATTGGGACTTTGGGGTAAGCAATATACTGAATGATACTGCAAATTATGCTCATCCTTCCTGGACCTATCAGGATACCGGAAAATACATGGTTTGTTTAACAGTTGAAAACCAATACGGATGCCGGGATAATATTTGCCGTAAACTGGAAATAAAACCATACTGGACCATTTATGTGCCCAATACATTTACGCCAAATGGGGATGGCTTCAATGATTTTTTCAACGCCAGTGGATTTAATATTTTAGCATATCAACTATGGATTTTCGACCGGTGGGGAAATATGATTTATACTACGGGTAATACCTCAGGGCCTGAGGCTGCAGTACCCTGGAATGGGAAAGCCAATGGCGGAACGGAAACAGCACAGCAAGATGTATACGTATGGAAAATAAAACTTACTGACATATTTTATAAGGAGCGGAATTATAGTGGCACCGTGAATTTGATAAAATAAAGTTATTGGTTTGGTAACAGGAAATAATTAATTATCTGTTATTTTGAACTGCAGGTAACAAACGAATTTCATGTTATCAATTACAACACTTAACCCTATCATTTGTCATTTTATGTTTCATCTCTCCGAAAATTCAACAAAAAATTCTAACCATTCGTGGAAAATACAGTACCACCAATTACCTTCCATTACCCATTTTCCACCCTATTCTTAGCTTTAAGTTATGGATCGGGTACCTGTGTAAATCCTGAAAACACAGCCATTTAACACATTTAAACATTAGTATTTGCTGCGCCAAACCTAAAGTTAATCAGTGCCATTAGTTTTATTTGTCATTTTTTTATGACTTGCTTTCCCCTGTTGAATTGTGTACCTTAGGCTTATACTGTTAAAGTAGAATATAGAAAAGAAAGATTTGCATTTTCTGAGTTCCGGTGTCCTGACAAACAACTACAAGCACAATACACAAAAGTTAACATTATGGTGAATTAATAAACAACAACAATGTTGGTACCTCGTACAAAAATATTTTTTAATCAACTTGTTCTGCTGGTTGTGATATCGTGCATTTTTACTTTTGATGCCTTTGCTCAAACAGCCAGTTGCCCCAATGCTGATTTCTCTGCCGGCAATTTTTCTAATTGGGTTGGCTTCACTTCTATTTATCCCTTTAATACTCCCCAGTCAAATATCAGTACCAGCGGCTTAACTTATTATTACAATACCGGCATTGTTCCGGGAAGGCATACCGTTATTACTAACTCAACACCAGATCCCTTTACCTGTGGTAACGTGATGACACTACCTCCGGGCGAGAATCAATGCGTGCGTTTAGGAAATGGAGGTATTGGAGCCTGGGGTAATGGAGTTGGCTTTCAGCGGGATTATCTGGAATATACTTTTTCCATTACACCTAGTAACGCTTTAATATTTTATAAGTATGCGGTAGTGCTTCAGGATCCGAGTAATGACCCAAACAATCCGGAGCATCCCAAACCAATAAAACCACGTTTCATTGTACAAATAAAAAATGCAAACGGTAATTTGATTGATACACTTTGTGGGCTTAAAGAAGATTATGCAGACACCACAACGCTTGGATACAGAACCTGCAGTAATGCAGCTGCTGCTGCATTGGGTGGTAATACAGCCAGTGGTGGCGATATTGTTTACCGGGCCTGGACAACTGTGGGAGTTGATTTAAGAAGTTATATAGGACAAAATATTACCCTTCATTTTGAAACCTGGGATTGTGGTCTGGGTGGGCATTTTGGTTATGCTTATGTATTGGCCCGCTGCGATAGTTTGGGTATTATTACTGAAACCTGTACTAAAGACGGATCAGTAAAACTTACTGCTCCTCCTGGATTTAGCTATAAATGGTTTCCTTCAGGCTATACCTCTCAAACAGTTTTCATCAATAACGCCACCCCAGGAGATTCTGTATGGGTAGAAATGTCTACCTTAAACGGTTGTAAAACTTCACTCGGAACCAAAATATACCCCATCTTCAATCAGGCTACCTTTAAAGCAACGCCAAAAGAAGTTTGCCTCGGAACTCCCATTGCGGTTAAAGACTCCTCCTATAGTGTTAATACTTATACCAACAGCAACATTCCTTTAACCAGCTGGCAATGGAATTTTGGTGACAATACCCAGCAACTTAGTGGTCAGAATGTACAACCCCATATTTACCAAACCCCGGGTACCTATACCATTACCTTGTCTATTGCCGACCAAAAGGGGTGCAAAGATACAGCCCGGCAGGTTGTAAAAGTTTTACCGGCACCCTTAGCAGACTTCAAATTTCTGGAGGCATGCCAGGGTAAAGAAGTTAATTTTACTGACCAGTCTACCACCAGTGCTAACAGCGGAGTTATCTCTGCCTGGACTTGGACATTCCCCAACAGTACTCCTCAAAGTGGTACGCAAACAGCCATGCAGATTTTTCCTTTACCGGGAACCTATACGGTAAACCTTTCTGTTACTACAGATAAAGGGTGTAAGGATGATACCACCAAGACAATTAAAATATGGCCTAAACCTCTCGCCAGTTTCACTGCCAAAGAAATTTGTGAAGGTCAGGTGGTACCATTTACCGATAATTCGGTAAGTAATGATCCGGCCGATCAGGTTGACCAATGGATATGGAACTTTGATGACCTAAGTGGTTATGGCAGCAGCCAGAACCCTTCGCATCAATATATTAATGCTGGCACTTACAATGTGCAACTCATTATTATCACCACTAAACGCTGTGCAGATGATACTATTATTCCTTTAGTGGTACATGCCGTTCCTAAGGCTATGTTTACTGCTACTGCCCTGTGTTTAAATACTCCGGTTAAATTTACCAACCTCTCAACACCGGTATCTGAAATAAATACTTATTTATGGAATTTTGATGATAATGGCGGAACTGCTACCTCCACCGAGGTGAATCCCAGCCACCTCTACGATACTTCTAAAATATATAACCCTGTATTAACGGTTTACTCTGCATTTGGCTGTTCATCCAAAGTAAGCATACCTGTTAACCTGCCCCCACTTCCTCAGGCCTCTATTGAATCGGACAAAAAAACAGGATGCACCCCGTTATGCGTTCAATTTGAAGATTTAAGCTATTCTGCAGTTGATTCTATAAAAAAATGGCAATGGGATTTTGGTGACGGAGGCGCATCCAATTCCTCGGAGCCTTATTACTGTTACAACCATCCGGGTGTATATACCGTTTCTTTAAACATTACTACAAAAAACACCTGTGAGAGTAAGTTTACCTGGAAAAACATGATTGAAGTTTACCCAATACCTGTTGCAGGCTTTAGCCTTACACCACAGGAAACATCAGAATATGAATCAAATATTGTATTCACTGATCAGTCCAGTGGAACAGACTCCTGGATATGGAATTACGGAGATGGTTTTGTAAGTTTTCTTAAAGACACCTCACACCGCTACCAAACACATGGAACTTATGAAGTTTGGCAGTACGTAAAAAACAAATATGGTTGCACCGATTCAGTTATGCATCCGGTGAAAATTAATCCGGAATGGGGCTATTGGGTGCCTAATGCTTTCACTCCAAATGGGGATGTAAAAAACGATGGTTTTATTGGAAAAGGATTTAACTACACCAATTTTGAAATGTGGATTTTTGACCGCTGGGGAAATAAAGTGTATTATACCAATGATGACCGTTTGCCCTGGAATGGCAAGTTCGACAATGGAAAAGACGGAGAACAATATGCACAAATCGATGTTTATGTATATAAAATAAAACTATTGGATATTAAGGGTGTTAAACATGAATATGTTGGTCCTTTCTCCCTCATCCGTTAATTGTTTTTGTTCTATTTATTCTTCCTAACAATTTAACTTTCTTTATTCGTGAGACTTTCCGTAAAGGGAATTAATTCTTGCCATCTTGCATTTCCTTGTGGCTTAAAGGAAACTCTACCTTCAGTGAAACCTTCTTAAAGTCATAAAAAAGTCAGGACATGTTCAATTACCAATGCCATGATTAATTCTATTTGCCATTCTTTCTATTAACTAATTTTATAACTTTAGAAAGTAATTCCATTAAAATGCACTTGAAATTTTACATTACCCTTGCATGTACTTTACTTTGTTTTCTTAGTTTGCCTGCACAGGAAAAAGAATATCCTGACGGGCATGGAAAAAAAGTTAAACTACCTTTAGGTGACCTCTCTTTTGCCGATTCCTTAATTTCCTACACCCCGGGTACTCCCTCTCCTATTCCTCAAAATGCGGAAGGGTGGCTTGCCCTCGGAACACCCAATTTTAATCCTGACAGTGCCTCTGGCTTTGTATCCCTGGGAACCGGAGGTACTATCATTTTAAAATTTACCAATAATGCTTTAGTGAATATCAATGGCCCCGATTTATACGTATTTGAAATGGGGAAATATGTGGAAGAAACTTTTCTTTACGTTTCAAAAGATGCAAAAAACTGGATAAGTGTAGGTAAAATTGGAGGTGGAAATGCATTAATTGAAATAGGAGACTCTACTAAACCAGGTGAAATATTTAACTACGTAAAATTAGTCGATGCCAAAACCTACACAAAAAAAGGCGATAATATGTGGCCCGGTGCCGATATTGACGCCGTGGCCGCTATTGGTTCTGCCATTCAATATTCATTAAGTGCGCAATACTTATTTAATACCAATGAAGCAACCCTGAAAAATGAAGCAAAAAGTGAGCTGGAAAAAATTGTGACTGAGCTCAATAAAATGAGTAATGTACAACTGGTAATTAATGGTCATACTGACAGTTTGGGTACTAGAATAAAAAATGAAGAATTGTCTTTTAACAGGGCCGTTTCTGTAAAAAAATATTTAGAAAAAAAATTGAATAACAAATCTATTGGTATAAGCTGTAGCGGATATGCAGACACTTTTCCGGTAGCTCCAAATTCAACAGAAAGCGGGAGACAAAAAAACAGACGTGTGGAAATTTATATACTACCCTACATGATTAATGACAAAACCAAACCCTGACTGTCAGAATTTTTCCAAAGTATAGCCTTCCATAAGTACGAATAAACAAATAAATAGCAGAGCACTTTTTTTTACTTAAAATAAAACTTAACTTCAGAGAAAGAAGAGGGTGTAATTACCCCCCTGACCAAAGGTGTTTTGCCATTTTAAAAACTTTTTTATGAACAGCAAATCCAGAAGCAAAGCGGATACTAGTAATAACATTAGAATCATTAACAAGATAGGAAAAGAAATTACTTCCACACTTGATTTGGAAAAGGTACTGTTTAATGTTTATGAAGGAGTGAATGAACTGATGGATGCCAGTATTTTTGGAATAGGGCTGTATGATAAGGAGAAGCAACAAATTGAATACAAGCTCGCCATTGAAAATGGTATACGGTATGAAGCCTATACAAGGGACATGAAAAATAAAAACCAGATTCCTGTTTGGTGTATTGATAATCAAAAAAATGTACTCATCAATGATGTTTTCAATGAATATCAAAAGTACATTGTAACATATAAAGATGATAACGATAATCTTGGCGACCTTGAAAATGGTGCTAAACCCTTAGAGGCACTCTCCATGATTTACATTCCAATACTAATAAAGGAAAATGTAATCGGGCTCATTACCGTACAAAGCATGGAGAAGAATGCCTACACAGAAAATGATGTGGAGGTATTAAGCAATATCGCTTCTTATGCTGCCATAGCACTTGAAAACTCGAGATTATACCATAACATGGAAATTGAAATCCAGGAAAGAACAAAAGAAGTAAGAAAACAAAAAGAAGAGCTGGAAAACAATTTCAATACGGTAAAAACCTTAAGTAAAATAGGGAGAGAAATTACTTCCAGTTTAGATTTCGAGAAAATATTATTTATCATTTACGAGCATGTAAATTTATTAATGAATGCCAATGTATTTGGAATTGGCTTGTACGATGAAGAAAAAAAGGTAATTGAATATAAATTAGCAATAGCCAATAATGTTAAATATAAACCTTATACCCGAAGTGTTGAAGATAAAAATCAATTTCCGGTTTGGTGTATTGAAAATAATAAGTCCATACTAATTAATAATGTATATGAGGAATATCAACAATACATTGCAGTTTATGAACCACCCGACAAAGAACTGGAAGACGGTAGCAAAGCCGGGGAAGTAAACTCATTAATTTATTTACCCATTAGAATTAAAGAAAGGGTTATAGGTATAATTACAGTTCAAAGCTCAGAAAAAAACGCCTATAAACCACACCATTTAGAAATACTCGAATCTATTGCCTCCTACTCAGCGATTGCTTTTCACAATGCCCGTTTATATGAGACCCTGGAAGACAAAGTTGAATTAAGAACCACTGAGATCACCCAACAGAAAGAGGAAATAGAAAAAACCTATAAGAGTGTAAAATCCTTAAGTGAAATTGGCTTAATCATTACCGCTACACTTTCTGTACCCGAAATCATTGCCAGAATTTATGAAAACATCAATACCCTGATTGATGCCTCCATATTTGCCATTGGTATTTATAATAAAAAAAACAATACCCTTGATTTTTACAATCACATTGAAAAAGGTGAGAAGCAACCGTTTTTTCCACTCTCGCTGGAAAACAAACAAACTTTCCCTTCCTATTGTTTTTTAAATAAAAAAGAAATTATTACCGGTGATACCAAAAAAACTTTTGGAGAATTGTTTGGAGGAAAAGAATTTAATCCACTAATTGGTTCTATTCCCAATTCACTTATATATATTCCACTTATTTCCAAGAAAAAAGCAATTGGTGTGGTATCTGTACAAAGTTTTAAAGAAAATGCCTATTCACAACATGACTTAAATATTTTGCAAAATCTGGCTGTATATACTTCAATTGCAATTGAAAACGCACGCCTGTATCAAAACATGGAAACAGAAGTAAAAGAAAGAACCATTGAAGTAATTGCCCAGAAAGAAGAATTGGAAAACAGTTATCAGAATGTAAAAACGCTTAGTAAATTAGGGCAAAGTATCACTTCTACTTTTGATCTGGAAAAAATATTAATGATCCTATACCAACACATTAGTAAAATAATGAGAGCAGATACTTTTGGTATTGGTCTTTACAAAAAAGAGCGGAATAAAATAGATTATTCTTTTGCTATAGCCGATGGGGTGAGGTATAAATCATACGAAAGAGACACTACAGATAAAAGTCAGCTTCCTGTATGGTGTATTGATCATAAAAAATCAATTCACATCAGTAATGTGTATGAAGAATGCACCAAATATATTCCAAACTATGATGACTACGGTATTGATCTCGCTAATGGAAAACAACAATCGAGCAATGTGTATTCAATTATTTATGTACCGCTTATTATTAAAAATGAAATTCTGGGTGTATTAAGTGTTCAAAGTTATAACATGCATGCTTATACTACTTCTCATGTGGAAATTGTAGAAACTATCTCTTCCTATGCGGCAATTGCTATACACAATGCAGAATTGTATGAAAACATGGAGGAAGAAGTAAAAAACAGAACCATTGAAGTTACCCGGCAGAAAGAAGAAATTGAGAAAACGCATGACAATAATCGCCTGCTGAGTGAAATGGGGCTTCAAATTACGTCTACACTCAACTTTGAGGAAATATTTTCATTAGTGTATAATTATCTTGTGCAGTTGATGGATGTGGGTTGTTTTGGTGTACGCATATATCATGAAGATACACAACTGGTAGAATACAAATATGAAATAGAACGTGGAATCAGAAGCCCTGAAATACATTCGGTTTCTATGGAAGATGTAGATAATTATTCGGTTTGGTGTATTAAAAACCAGAAGGAAATATTTATTGGTGACAATTTAACCGAGTACCATAAATACACCAGACAAATCAAGGTGGTAAGTGGCGACATGCCCAGCGCGGTTATTTTTTATCCGATTATGATAAAAAACCGCATTTTAGGTGCCATCACCATACAAAGTTTTGTGAAACATGCATACACCAAATACCACCTGAATATTTTAAAAACCCTTGCTTCTTATGCTGCTATTGCCCTGGAAAATGCCAGTTTATACGAAACCCTGGAAGAAAAGGTAAAAGAAAGAACCCTGGAAGTGGTTCAGCAAAAAGAAGAAATTAATCATGCCTTTCAAAATATTAAATTATTAAGTGAAATAGGTCAAACCATTACCTCTTCTTTAAAAATTGAGAAAATATTTGAAACGATGTATCAAAATATTAATCGTTTCATGAAATCGTCGAATTTTGGTATTCGGCTATACCACTTGGATAGAAATTGTATAGAATATAAATATGAAATAGAAGGTGATTTGATTATTCCGCCAATTGAAGTGTCTATGGATGATGAGAACAATTACGCTGTTTGGTGTGTTAAAAACAAAAAGGAAATTGTTATTAATGATCATGAAAATGAATACAATAAATATGTTAAGAAACTCTATGTGAGTTACGGCAGTTTTTTTCAATCTTTAATGTTTTGCCCTATGACAGTAGGAGATAGAATTTTAGGAGTTGTTACGGTTCAAAGCGCCGAAAAAAATGCTTATTCTAATTATCACCTTGATATTTTAAGAACCCTGGCTTCCTATACGGCCATTGCCTTCGATAATGCCAAAGCCTATCTCGATTTGAATACTGCGCTCATCCGGCTTCAGTCAACTCCACAACTCGTGCAGGCAGAAAAAATGGCTTCTCTTGGGCAACTCACTGCCGGTATTGCTCATGAAATTAACAATCCGGTTAATTTTATTTCCGCCAACATCAACCCACTAAAAAGAGATCTGGAAGACATTATTACCTTATTGGCAGAATATACTGCAATCAAAAATGAACATGACTTTAAAGAAAAATATTGGGGAATAGAACAACTTAAAAAAGAAATTGACTCGGATTACCTGATCAAAGAAATAAAAGACCTGTTAGATGGGATTGAGGAAGGAACTAAACGAACTACCGAAATAGTAAAAGGATTAAGAAACTTTTCAAGATTAGATGAGAATTTAAAGAAGAAGGCGAATATTCACGAAGGCTTAGACAATACCTTAACCTTGTTGAAAAACAAGTATAAAGACCGTATTGAAATATTCAGGGATTACCATGAAATTCCAGATTTAGACTGTTATCCCGGACAATTAAATCAGGTATTTATGAATATACTTTCTAACAGTATACAGGCTATTGAAGGTAGCGGAGCTATCTGGATAAAAACATGGGAAGAGCATGGTTCTATTGTTATAAAAATTAAGGACAGTGGAATAGGAATGTCTTACGAAGTAAAATCAAAAATATTCGATCCCTTTTTTACCACTAAAGATGTTGGAGTTGGAACCGGCTTAGGCTTATCGATTACTTATGGAATTATAGAGAAACATAAGGGGAAAATAGAAGTGGAAAGCGAACAGGGTAAAGGCGCAGAATTTACGATTACTTTGCCTTTAAACACCACAGAAGAGTAGAAAAGCGGGGAATTATTTTACCCGGTGTCCGCCCTGAAATTTAACGATAAACCCGCTTTGCCCTTTTTTTTGCAATTCATTTTTATAGGCCGCTGCTTCTTCATGCGTTTTAAAGTTACCGGCATAAACTTTAAATTTTCCCTCTTCCTGTTTAATTTCAACCGGTATACCAGGGAATTTACTTTTACCCGGGTTAGCGGCAAAGGATCCTAATTGCACCTTATAAATTAAAGCCTCAGTTACCGGAGTATTAACGGTGGTAATAACAGGAACTGCTTCTGTTTTTTTAACCTCCTGAGCAACAGCAGTAGCTTTTTGGGTTGGTTCTGAAGTGTTGGTTTTTTGAACCGTTTGTGTGGTAGAATTTTCTTTTACATGTGTTTCATCAATGGTTGGAGGTACCACTACCACTTTAGTTGGATTACCTGCGTGCTCTGTTACTTTCACCTCACTCACCACTTCTTCCGTTATTTTGGGTGTTTGTACTGTTTGTGTGTTTTTTATATCTGAAGCCTCACCCTGCACCTGAACCGTTTTTATAGCAGTATTTTCAGGTTTAACAGTAGAGCCTGGTGCGTCAGTATGAACATGGTTATCGGTAACAGCTCCTGTAGGCTCAACTATACTTAATTCAAAGGGCTTCATTTCACATTCTTTCTTCACATTGTTCTGTAAATAATGGAACTTAGCCGTCATCATATAAGCACTAAATGTGTTTTTTGGTACATGTAGTCTTAATCTAAATTTAAAGGCTTCCGTAGCAGGCATGGAAACCCAAACAACTTTTGCTTTGTCACTTTCAAAGGTAAAAGTTCCTTCTGCAATATCTATTGCTTCTACTCCAAAACCAGAGGGTATATCAAACTGTATTTTTGCAAAACCGCCAATAGTTCCTTTTTGAATTGTTATTTCCCAATCAAAATTTTGACCATTTATTAAAGAAGGAGGCAAATTATGCAAAACTTTTACCTCCTGAGACCAGAGGATGCTTTTCGATAACAGGAACAGGAACAAGATAACAATTTGTTTTTTCATAAGGGCTAATGTTTTAGGTTCTAATTCTTAAATTATTCTGCTCACCCGATTCATGCTACTCCCTTTCTTTCCCTTCCTGAGTGCAAAACACCTCTCTTTAATTAACACTGAGCTTTTTTTTAACAGTTCAGCAATTACTTCTTATATTTTATACTATGTTTAAAACACTTATTTTTTTAAACGTATACATTTTCTGTAAAGAACATTTTTGGATCAAAAACCCGGGAATGAGTGGGGTAAAAAAAAAATTCAAATCCGGGATCAGGTTACAAATATTACAAAAATTAGATCCTGTTTATATCTCTCTAATACAACTTATTAACAAAAAATTATTAAAAAGCTAAATTTGTGCCATGAACAAAATTCCCAGGTCCTATTACTTAAATCCAGATGTACTCTTTCTTGCCAAAGATTTATTAGGAAAGGTATTGGTAACAAATTTTAATGGAGAATTAAGCTCGGGGATTATTATTGAAACAGAAGCCTACGCTGGTATTCAGGATAAAGCTTCGCATGCTTATGGTGGTAAAATAACTTCCAGAAACAAAACAATGTATGAGAACGGTGGTATAGCTTATGTTTATTTGTGTTACGGCATTCATCACTTGTTTAATGTGGTCACAAATGTAAATGGAATTCCGCATGCCATCCTCATCAGAGCCATTGAGCCTTTACAGGGTATTGATTTGATTTTGAAGCGAAGAAAACAAAACACCTTAACAAAAACTACAAGTGCCGGTCCCGGTACCCTGTCGCAAGCACTCGGTATTAGTACCAGGCATAATGGCATGGATTTATGCGGAGATGCTATCTGGATAGAGGAACAAAACATTGCTGCATCTGCGCATAGAAAAATAATAGTTGGCCCAAGAATAGGGATTGATTATGCAGAAGAGGATGCCTTGTTGCCTTATCGTTTTATTCTCAATAAATAAACTCCCCGAACGTACTTTTAATGCTGAGTTTAGATTTTTCCGCTTGCTCTACCCTGCCAATTATTCTGGCATCAATATTAAACGATTGGGCAATTTTTATGATGGAATCGGCTACACTAACAGAGGGAACATACAATTCCATACGATGCCCCATATTAAATACTTTGTACATTTCCTGCCAGCTGGTTCCCGATTGCTCCTGAATTAAACGAAAAAGCGGGGGCGGATCAAAAAGATTATCTTTTATAATATGTAGTTGATTAACGAAATGCATGACTTTGGTTTGTGCACCACCGCTGCAATGAACGATTCCATGCACATCCTGGAAATGTTTTTCTAAAACCGATTTTATTACCGGTGCATAAGTACGTGTTGGAGATAAAACCAACTTCGCGGCATCAATATGCTCCCGGCAGGTTTTACCCTGAGCATCTTTATAAGACACTTCTACTTTATCGCAGGGCTTAAGATTACCGCAATACCTCACGGCATCTGGTAAAGCAGGGTCAAAAGACTCAGGATATTTTTCCGCCACATACTTACTGAATACATCATGCCTGGCAGAAGTAAGTCCGTTACTACCCATACCACTGTTGTATTCATGTTCATAACTGGCTTTTCCATCACTGGCTAAACCCACAATACGATCTCCTGCTTGTATACGGTGATTGGAGATAACCCTGTCTCTTCTCATTCGGGCTGTTACGGTAGAATCAACAATAATGGTTCTTACCAAATCCCCAACATCTGCTGTTTCACCACCAGTTGAATAAATCCCTATTCCATGCTGCCTCAACTGCTCCAGCACTGTTTCTGTTCCGTTAATAATTTCAGCTATTACTTCTCCAGGGATATTGTATTTATTTCGGCCTATGGTGGAGGAAAGTAAAATATTATCTGTGGCTCCAACGCATAACAAATCGTCGGTATTCATAACAATAGCATCCTGGGCAATACCTCTCCAAACACTTACATCTCCGGTTTCCTTCCAGTAAATATAGGCTAATGCTGATTTAGTTCCTGCACCATCTGCATGCATAACAATACAATGCTCCTCACTGCCGGTTAAGGTATCGGGAACAATTTTACAAAAGGCTTGAGGAAACAAGCCTTTATCTATTTTTTCAATTGCTTTATGAACATCTTCTTTTGAAGCAGAAACTCCCCGCTGATTGTATTTTAAATCGGCCATATCATTGATTAAAGGTTACAAAATTACAACTAATACCCGTTGAATGGATGTTTAGTTTAAAGTTTTCCGGAGTACTATCCTGAGAGAATCTGGCTAAAGCGGAAATAGTACCCGCCTGAGGCAACAATAAGGAGGGCAAATTCCCTTACACGGATACTAGGCGGTTTTTTGGTTCATGGAGTTGGCAACAATTCCGGCCACCAAGGCCACGTTAAGCTGTACATGACCCTACTCCTTTTGGAGACAGAATTTGAGGCTCTGAACTGGCTTGTTTTGAACGAAAGTGAATGTTAATTTTCTTTGATTTAGTCGTCCGCTTAATCAAAAATTCACTAAAAACGGGGGCTCTCTGGCACAAAAAATCTGTTAGCTTCTTGAAAACCAGATATGAAGTTTAATTGCACTGAAACAAAATGACTCCCGTGTTTTATAAAGCATTAAATTTGAATATCCCCATTAAAAAGCTTAACCAATGAAAAAACATTTAACCTTGTTGATTTGTTTCGTGCTTACGTGTGGAACACTTTTTTCTCAAATACAAAAATATAGTCGTGTTAAAGTGTATACGGGAACCGAAGGACTTTCCAGAATGGCTTCCCTGGGTGTAGTGGTAGATCATGGCTATCATAAGAAAGGGGTTTTCTATACCTCAGATTTTTCCGAAGCCGAGTTAGCAATCATTAAACAATGCGGACTGAAGTATGAAGTGCTGATTGATGATGTTTCGGCATTCTATGAACAAAGAAATTATCAGAATAATTCAAAAACCGATGGATACCAGGCTCCACATTGCGATGATTGCCTGAACGGTAAAATACCCGTTAATTTCGGTTACGGAAGCATGGGTGGCTTTTATACCTATACCGAGTTGCAGGCTGTATTGGACTCTATGACTAAAAAGTTTCCACAACTCATTACGGCCAAACAGCCTTTAGATAACACCACAACGGCGCAAGGAAGAAAGGTGTTTTATGTAAAAATTTCTGACAATCCAAATAATGCTGAAACCGAGCCCCAGGTATTGTATACCTCGCTGCATCACGCCAGGGAAGCTGAATCTATGGCTCAATTACTATACTACATGTGGTACCTGCTCGAAAACTATGCAACTCATCCGGAAATCAAATACCTCGTTGATCATACTGAATTGTATTTTATTCCCTGCGTAAATCCCGACGGTTATGTGTATAATCAAACCACCAACCCAAATGGAGGTGGAATGCAGAGAAAAAACAGATCAGCCAATAGTGACGGAACTTATGGAACAGACCTGAACCGGAATTATGGTTACAAATGGGGCTTCGACAATCAGGGCTCTTCCCCGTTAACCAATAGTGATACCTATCGTGGAGCTTCTGCTTTTTCAGAAAAAGAAACACAAATGATGAAAAATTTCTGTACTACCCATAAATTTAAGATTGCGGTAAACTACCACGGTTTTGGCAATATGATTATTTACCCCTGGGGCTATCAGGCCAACTTATATACCCCTGATGATGCTATTTATAAAAAATATTCCGAATTAATGGCTCAATGTAATTCATACTTACCCGGAACCCCGAATAATACCGTAGGTTATACCGGAAATGGCAATTCAGATGACTGGATGTATGGTGAACAAGCAAGTAAACCCTCTATTATTGAGTTTAGTCCGGAAGTAGGTACTCCTGATGATGGTTTTTGGCCGGCCAAAAACCGCATTATACCTATAGCTCAGAATTTAGTACAACAAAATATTTCTATCGCGCGCCTGGCAGGGGTTTATGCAGAAGTAAAGAATACCAGTGAAATATTAGGCTCCCAAACAAAGGACTATATTTATTATTCTATTCAACGCTTAGGTCTTGAACCAGGAACCTTTACCGTAGAGCTAAAACCCCTCAGTTCAAATATTATTGCAGTTGGCGGAATAAAAACCTATTCCGGATTAAGTAGTGTTTTGGAAACACAAAAAGACTCTATTGAATTTACCTTATCGCCAGGTATGGCACAGGGCGAGGTAGCTAAATTCGCGCTTTCCGTTAACAATGGAGTCTATAGCTGGCAAGATACCCTTATCAGGGTCTTTGGCACTGTCAGCCTTCCGTTTAGTGATAATTGCAACTCCTTAGCCAAGTGGAGCGCCGGGGGCTGGGGCATTAGTACCAGTACGGCTGTCTCTCCTTCCGGATCCATTACCGACAGCCCCAGCGGAAACTATGCTGCTAATATTAGCAAAACTATATCCACCAGCAATAGCATAGATTTAACAGATGCTGTTGCTGCTGAACTGGTGTACTATACCCGGTGGGATATTGATCCTTCAGAAGATTATGTGGAAGTGCTGGTTGCCGGCAATGGTGGAAGTTTTACTCCTTTATGTGCTAACTACACCAGTAGCGGGGGCTATAAACAGGATGCAGACAAACCACTGTATAAAAACAAAAATACCAATTGGGTAAAAGAAATGATTGATTTAAGTGATTATGTAGGTCAGAAAATAAAAATTGCGTTTAAATTGGTTTCTGGCATGGATGGCGGCGGTTTGGATGGTTTTTATTTTGATGATGTTAAAATAAAAAAAATCGCAAAAGATGCTAACTCTGTCAATGATCTCCATCAGCAGGCAAGTGCTCTTCAACAGAATTTTCCCAACCCCTGTTTTGATGTAACCACTATCAATTACCGCCTTGCAGATGCATCACAAACGTATTACTTAAGTGTTTACAACAATTTAGGTGAGGAAGTACTGAGTACTCAGCTTAACAACTCATCCACCAGTGTATTGCTTCAGGTTTCAGGATTAGAAAATGGTGTTTATACTTACCGTATACACAGCCAAGGTCAAAAAGCAGCGGAGGCTTTTAGGTTGGTGGTGATGAAGTAATTATTTTATATTGTACGATTACCAACCTGAAAGTAAGGATTCTCAAGGAAAATCGACACTCCTCATCAACAAGCCATCTACCTGATTTAGCTGTGCTTTCTGTTTCCATTTCTTCCAATTACCAAAAAGAAACGGCCACTTAACAAAGTCGGTTTTTTTATTTTTGCAATATTGCCTTATTTGCTACAGCTTTCTTCGCTAACTACATCAACCCTTCCCAATTAATTTTTGTTTCATTTAAATTAATCCCTATGCCTTCAAACATTAGCTACACCATTAAGGTGGCCGAGCCCTGCCATGAAAACTGGAATAACATGGATGATCATGAGAAAGGAAAATTTTGTCATTCCTGCAAAAAAACGGTAAGCGACTTCAGTAATAAAAGTAATGAAGAAATTATCTCTACCCTGATTGGAAATAAAAATGGAAGTGTATGCGGACGCTTTAAACCCGAACAACTCAACAGGCCGCTTACTGTTCCGGAACCAACCTCTTCTTCTTTAACCCGTTTAAGTACCCTGCATCAATTTGGAATAGCCTTATTTTTTGTGTTCGGAAGTTTTTTATTTAGTTGTAAAGATCATCAAAACAAAGTGGTTGAGCTAACAGAACAAAATCCTGGTGAAAGAACTGACCGGATTTCTTCCGGATCATTTACAACGGGTGTAATAGTTGTTACTGCTGGGGAAGAAACAAATCCTATTGAAAATACAGTTGAAGATGAAGTAATGGGTGAAGGAATAGTTATACCTCATGATACCGTTGAATTGGCAAAACCCGAAGTTGGCCTGAAACCCTTGCGAGACAGCACCAATGCTGTTTTGCTGGATGAAGTAACCATTACATCATATTACCCTGAGCAAACTTTACATACAATGGGAGCTGTATCAATGGTAGAAGTAACCTGCAACACACTATCCATGAATACAATAGACAGCCTTCCCCTACCTAAAGAAGAAAAGTCAGATACACTACCACAGCCCGTAAAAAATAGTCTGTCTCTTTCACCCAATCCTTCCGATGGAAATTTTAGGCTCGATTATGAACTGGGTAAACAAAGTCTGGTAACTATAGACATCTATAACCTGGAGGGTAAATTAATGGAAACCCTGGTGCAGCAAAATATGCAATATGCCACGGCTTACCGCATTCCCATGAGCCTTTCCCATTACCCAAGCGGTACCTATATTGTCCGTTTCCATAACGGAGAGCAGTTTTTCTCTCAGCAATTTATGATACAACACTAACAGACGAAACTGAAAGTATTTTGACAATTTAGTCAGCATAAAATTACTGTATGTCTGCCTCCAATTATACGCTGACATAAATAGCAGACTTTGTTGGTAAGTCTGTTTCTATATGAATTAAATATAATTTTAAGTCTGGATTATTTTTGATTATCGCAATCCAAACTCAATAAAATTATATGAATAAAAAACACCTTTCCTTTCCCCCTTCTCCTACTAATTTAAGTAGAGAAACGGATGAAACAAGCTCCGGGTTTTCAAAAACCCGGAATTTTTCAGTATTTAAAAGAGCAAAAGCTGCACTTTTATTGCTTATGCTCGGACTCTGTTCGTTCAGTGCATTTGCCACGCATTACCGGTATGGCAATATATCCTGGACAAGACCTAACAACAGCAGCAGGGCGGTCACTTTTACAGTAACCATGTCGTTCCGTAAATCCTTTTATGCCACAGCAAATCTGGGTGCTACTGTCAATTCTGGTTATAGCCTCGAATTTGGTGACGGTACATCAACGCCCATTAATTTATTGGTAACTTCCGTTAATACTACGGAGGATTGGTTTTTCGGAACCTTTACCACCACCAGAACTTATGGTGGAGCAGGAACCGTATTTACAGCCGGTTACTCCAACTGTTGCCGTCTTTCTACCTTAAAGAACAATAACGATGGTAATTTCAGTTCGAGAACTACCATAAACCTGACCAATGGGAATCTGGGTTCACCGGTTTCTACCATGCCTCCCATCGTGAACCTTTCAGTGGGTAATGCCAGTGCCAGCTTTACCATTCCAGGTATTGATCCGGACGGAACAGCCATAACCTATAGTTTAGCTTCAGGTAATGAAGTAGGCGTTGGTACACCAGGTGGATCTACCGGAACCTACACACAACCTGCAGGCTTAACAGTTAATGCAACAACGGGCGTAGTTAACTTTAGTACCGTTGGGAAAAACATAGGAGATCTGTATACTACGGCTATAGTACTTACCGATCAAAGTGGATCTAAATCAATAGTAGACTTTATTATACGAATTGTAAATGTTTCTAACCCTCCTCAATACGATTATTCGGTTACTCCGCTTAACGGACATGTTTACAGCATTAACCCCGGACAATCCCTTCACTTTAATGTAAAAGCAACAGATAGTGATGCCAACGACATTGTAAATTTAAGTGTAGTGGGTTTGGCTTCAGGAATGAGTTTCACTCCTTCCCTTCCTGCTAATGGAAACCCTGTAAATACTTCCTTTAGCTGGACACCAGGAACCTCTCAGCTGGGTATTTATGTATTGAGTTTTACAGCTCAGGATATTACTGGCACTCAAAAACTTACAACCGTTATCATCAACGTAAACGTTAACCCGGTGTTTATTAGTCCAACACCGGCAGAAGGTTCAAGCCGTTATGCCGAAAGCGGAACAGCGGTGAACGATGATATTGCAGCTGAAAACCCGGACAACAGCACAGTTCAAACAAAAATTACTGCTGCCACAATACCTGCCGGAGCAAGCCTGAGTGCTACTCTGCCAACCAGCTTTGCCAATGTTGCCAACATTTCCATGAGCTGGACACCTACTGCAGCCCATTTTGGAGAAAACAACCTGAGCTTTACGGCTGAAGATGAAAACAACCATACCGTTACCCGTAACTATAAAATCATAGCAAATACAACCCCGGTATTTACTTCAAGTCCGCTCACCAGTGTTGTGGTTGGACAAAACTATGTGTATAACATAACAGTGAATGATCCTGACCTGAGCTATGGAGACCATTTAGAAATTGTAGAAGAATTTGTAGGTGCCTTACCTGCCTGGTTAACCTTAACCGATAATGGAGATGGAACAGCAACGCTTTCCGGAACCCCCTCCATGGCTGATGTAGGTGCATATACTATTCCCATTGAGGCGGAAGACCTTTACCATCATGACCACCCTGAAGTAAAACAGGAATTTCAGCTGGAAGTAATTGGTTTGCCTCCGTACATACAATGTCCGGCCAACATTACAGTAAATGCCGATGACAGAAGCTGTGGTGCTATTATAACCTATAGTGCCGGTATCAGCGGTGCACCAAGCCCTGTAGTTAACTATTCTCATGCTTCCGGTTCGTTATTCCCTGTAGGTACTACCACCGTTGTTATTACTGCCAGCAATGCAGTAGGAGCTGATACCTGTACATTTACCGTTACAGTAAATGATAATCAATTCCCTGAAATTACCTGTGCAGCTGCTGTTAATGTAAATACCGATGCAGGGCGTTGCGGTGCCGAAGTAAGTTTAACGGCTCCGGGAACTTCCGACAACTGCGGAATTGCCAGCGTAAGCAATGATGCTCCTGCTTTCTTTGCGGTGGGAACTACTACTGTTACCTGGACAGCCACCGATGTAAACGGAAACAGCAGCACCTGTACACAAACTGTGACTGTTACCGATCATGAAGCTCCTTCTATCACCTGCGCTGCAGCCGTTAACGTAAACAACGATGCAGGGCGTTGCGGGGCCGAAGTAAGTTTAACGGCACCGGTAACTTCCGACAACTGCGGAATTGCCAGCGTAAGCAATGATGCTCCAGCTTTCTTTGCAGTAGGTACTACTACCGTTACCTGGACAGCCACGGATGTAAACGGAAACAGCAGTACTTGTACACAAACAGTTACGGTTACTGACAATGAAGCTCCGGTAGCCAATTGTAAAAACATTACACTTGTTCTTGTCAATGGTGTTGGAACTGTTGCAGCAACAGATATTGATAACGGATCGACCGATAATTGTGGAATTGCTGCTATGAGTTTAAGTAAAACCGATTTCACCTGTGCCGATGAAGGTAATAATACCGTTACCCTCACCGTTACCGATGTAAATGGAAATACGAGCACTTGTACCGCTGTTGTAAGCATTGGAAATGTTCCTACCTGTAGTATTACGGCCATTCCTGCCAGTAACGTATATACCGGCGGAGTTCCTACCAATATCTACTTAGGCTATGGGCCTCAATCGGTTAAACTGCTTGCCAATGGCGGATCAGCCACCGGATGTACTTATTCCTGGTCTCCTGCCGGTAATTTAAGCTGCACCGATTGCCAGGAACCTGAATTTACGGCCACAACAGAAGGAACCGTTACTTACACAGTAACTATCACCTCTTCCAACGGGTGTGCTAAATCGTGTGAGGTCAGTATCTGTGTAATTGATGCCAGAGATAATCGCAATAATAACAATCCTAAAATATTCATTTGTCATGTACCGGATGGAAATCCTGGTAACCCACAAACCATTTCCATTTCTGTAAACGCAGTTCCCACACACTTAGGTTTACACAGTGGCGATCGTTTAGGTGCCTGCAACAAATCATGCGGAAACAGCAAAATGAGTATCGCGGATGTTGCTCCGCTCAACCAGGATGTTCACTTTACAGCTCAGGCTACTCCTAACCCTTCCAGCTTTGGCTTTACCTTAACTGTTAGCTCAGCCTCTGATGCTAACACCGAGGTAAGAATGACAGATATGATGGGTAGAACCGTATTACAACTGAGTAATGTAACAGCTAACAGTCCGCTACAAGTAGATGAGAATTTCCCTTCAGGAATTTATTTCATTCAGGTTATTCAGGAAAACAATACTTCCCTGATTAAATGGATAAAACAGGATTAATAAGCCTATACTAATTTCCTAACAAAGCAGCCGCCTCTGAAAAAAGGCGGCTGCTTTGTTTAAGTAAACATTGGCTCTGACAGTACAACCCCAATCAAAAATAATAACTATCTTTACTTTTTAGCTAAACCAACATTATGGCAGTTGCGAATAAAAAAGAAAAACAACTTATATCTCCCGTAGCACTTACTTTTCTTGAAAAATACATCAATAATCCATCGCCAACCGGCTTTGAGAGTGAAGGACAAAAACTTTGGTTAAGTTATATCAGACCATATATTGATGAATATTTTACAGATACATACGGAACTACAGTAGCAGTTATTAATCCAAAAGCTGAATACAAAGTTGTTTTGGAAGCCCATGCTGATGAAATCAGTTGGTTTGTACACTACATCACCAAAGATGGATTTATATACCTGAGGAGAAACGGTGGTTCTGATCACCTCATTGCTCCTTCCAAGCGCGTGAATATACATACCAAAAAAGGAATTGTAAAAGCCATATTTGGCTGGCCGGCCATACATGTGCGGGATGCAGCAAAGGAAGAAACTCCCTCATTAAAAAATATTTTTTTAGACTGTGGTTGTTCCAGCGACAAAGAAGTTAAAGATTTAGGAATTCACGTAGGCTGTGTAGTTACCTATGAAGATGAATTCATGGTATTAAACAACAACTATTTTGTAGGAAGGGCTTTAGACAACCGCATTGGTGGTTTTATGATTGCTGAAGTTGCCCGCTTACTCAAGGAGCAAAAAGTAAAGCTTCCCTTTGGCCTGTATATCGTTAATTCAGTTCAGGAAGAAGTTGGATTGCGCGGAGCTGAAATGATTGCCAGTAAAATAAAACCCCATGCCGCCATCATTACCGATGTTACCCACGACACCCAATCGCCTATGATGAGCAAAATACATAGCGGCGACCTGGCCTGTGGTAAGGGTCCGGTACTTACTTATGGTCCTTCCGTTCAAAATAATTTACTCGACCTTATTCTTAAGGTAGCTGAAAAAAATAAAATAGATTTCCAGCGGGCTGTTGCTTCAAGGGCTACAGGTACAGATACCGATGCCTTCGCTTACAGCAATGAAGGTGTGGCCTCTGCCCTTATTTCCCTGCCCCTGCGCTACATGCACACCACAGTTGAAGCTGTACATAAAAAAGATGTTCAGGCTGTCATTCAACTCATGCTGGAAACCCTGAAGAGCATAAAAAACAATCAGGATTTCAGGTATTTTAAATAGTCGTTTACCCAACAACGACATCATTGTTATTACCATGTCTATATTAGGAAGCATACTTAAGAAAGCCATTGAACTGCGGGTAAAGATGCCCGTAAACAAGAAAACCGCCTTCCGCCAGCAATCCAAAGTATTAAGAAAACTCTTAAAAAAAGCGGAACTCACTGCATTTGGAGAACACTATCAGTTTTCATCCATACTTAAAAATCCCAACCCTATACTTCATTTTAAAAAAACAGTTCCGGTACACGATTATAACACCATGTTTAAAAACTGGTGGTACCGCTGCCTGAATGGAGAACATTTCGTTTGCTGGCCGAACCAGATTAAATATTTTGCCCTGAGCTCCGGAACATCAGAATCTTCCAGCAAACACATACCGGTTACCAAAGACATGATAAAGGCCATACGTAAAACAAGTATACGTCAGATTTTGTCGATGGCACACATGGATTTACCAAAAGAGCAATTTGAAAAAGGAGTACTGATGCTGGGGGGAAGCACCCACCTGAACTACAATGGAACCTATTATGAGGGAGACTTAAGTGGCATCTCTGCAGGGCAAATCCCATTTTGGTTTCAGCATTTTTACAAACCAGGCCCCCGTATTTCCCGCCACAAAGACTGGGCATCTAAACTGCATGACATGACCATCAATGCCTCTAAATGGGATATTGGTATAATTTGCGGAGTACCGGCCTGGATACAAATACTGTTTGAGAAAATAATTGAACACTACAAAGTAAACACCATACATGATATATGGCCTAACCTGCGTATATATGTAAGCGGAGGCGTTGCGATGGGGCCCTATCTTAAAAGCTTTGAGAAACTAACGGCATTTCCCTTAATTATACTGGACACCTATTTAGCCAGCGAAGGGTTTATGGCCTATCAGGATGGCCCTTCGGAAAATGGAGCCATGAAATTAGTGACAGATAATGGAATTTTCTTTGAATTTATACCCTTCAACGAAAGTAATTTTGATGCCGAAGGGAATTTATTGCCAGATGTGGAAACCTTACTCATCAACCAGGTAGAAGAAGGAATGGAATATGCCACCCTCATCTCTACCTGTGCCGGAGCCTGGAGGTACCTTATTGGAGATGTCATAAAATTCACCAACGTTGAAAACTGTGAAATACTCATTACCGGGCGTACCAAGCACTTCCTGAGTTTATGCGGGGAACACCTGAGTGTCGATAACATGAATAAAGCCATACGACTGGTGGCCGATGAACTTGATCTGGAAGTGACTGAGTATGCGGTTTGCGGAATAAACCACGAAGGACTATTTGCTCACCAATGGTATATTTCTGTTAATAAGCCTGCAGATGATGAAGCAATCAAACAATCATTAGACAAACATTTAAAAGTACTTAACGATGATTACCGGGTGGAACGCACCCATGCCCTGAAAGATATATTTGTGAAAACCCTACCGAATAATTTATTCATTGACTTCATGCGAAAAAAGGGTAAATTTGGGGCGCAACATAAATTTCCACGGGTTTTGAAAGGTAAGATGCTGGAAGAGTGGCTTGCTTTTGTAAAAGAATCCGGCAATTAAATTAACATCAGGATAATGCTTACTCCTATCTATAAAGGTTTTGCGCTGGGATTGTTTTTGGCTTTTTCTTTCGGACCTGCTTTTTTTGCCCTCATCAATACCGGAATAAAAAATGGATTCAGGGCTGCGGCTTTTTTAGCTATTGGCATCTTTTTAAGTGATGTGGTATTGGTATTGCTTACCTTTGTACTACTTTCTTTAGGCGCTTCTGCCTACCTGAGCGAGCCTAAAAATCAATCTTTCATTGGTGTTATTGGCGGGATTGTATTAATCATATACGGATTACTAAATTTTTATAATAAGCCTCCCAAAACTGAAGCAGCCCTGGAAGACGATACCCAGCTCAACCACCTGAACATTGAAAATCACCTCATAGTACCCGGGGAAAAATTAATTATTGAAAAAATACCCAAGAACAATTCAAGACCCATCTGGCTGGGTGTAAAAGGCTTTTTCCTGAATCTTTTCAATCCTTCCATCTGGATATTCTGGCTGGGTACCACTACAGCCATGTGCAGCAGCTTCTCTTTCTCTACCCTTAAAATTGTTTTGTTCTTTTCCACTACCCTGGGCGTTGTATTAGCACTGGATTTATTAAAGGGATTTGTGGCCAACAAAATCAAACGTTACCTCACCGACAAGCTGATGAAAATCATTAACTACATTTCCGGGAGTATGCTCATCTTTTTTGGATTATACTTAATTTACAGCGTCTTCTTTGGAAAAGAACTCTACCAGCCATGAGCAATATCAACTACGAGGATTTTAGAAAAAAACTGGAAGAGCAGCTTCAGTTTCCGGCTGTATATATGTTTAAATTTATCGTAAAGGCCAACAACAGCAGCATTGCCAAAGTAGAAAGTCTTTTTCCCCCTGAAGCCGAATTACGCCGCAAAGAATCGAACCAGGGCAAATACATCAGCATTACCGCAAAAATGGTGGCTATTAATGCAGATGAAATTATTAACATCTACAAAAATGCAGCGCACATTGAGGGCTTGATTTCGTTGTGATGAAATTATTTTTTTGATTAACCAAGAATCAGGTCTTCCCTACCTTTGATCTATTTACAATCAACCACAATGACATGAACAAAGAAGAAAATTATTTTGAAATAAACCGGAATGCCTGGAACAATAAAACAGAAATTCACATACAGTCAGAATTTTACGCAGTGGATGAATTTATAAAAGGGAAAAACTCTTTGAATGAAATAGAATTAAAATTACTTGGAGATGTGAAAGGAAAATCCATTCTGCATTTGCAATGCCATTTCGGGCAAGATACCATCTCCTTAAGCAGGCTTGGGGCCATTGCAACAGGCGTAGACATTTCCGACAGGGCCATTGAAAAAGCAGGGCAAATTGCAAAAGAAACCGGCTCCGATACCCGCTTTATTTGTTGTAATGTTTATGATTTACCCAATCATTCACAGGAACAATTTGATATCGTTTTTACAAGTTACGGCACCATTGGCTGGTTGCCTGATCTTAACAAGTGGGCGCACATCATCTCTACTTATTTAAAACCAGGCGGGAAATTTATATTCGTTGAATTTCACCCGGTAGTTTGGATGTTTGACAATGATTTTTCCAACATTTCCTACAACTATTTTAATACCGGAGCCATTATAGAAACAGAAAGCGGCACCTATGCCGATCAATCTGCTGCAATTACTCAGGAATTAGTTGGCTGGAACCATAGTTTAAGTGAGGTCGTCAATAGTTTAATAAAAAATGGATTGGAAATAAATTCACTGGATGAATTTGATTACTCCCCTTACCATTGCTTTAAACAAAGTGAAGAGATTGAAAAAGGGAAATATAGAATACAGCACCTGGGAAATAAAATACCAATGCTGTACTCGGTATTGGCTACAAAGAAAAACTATATTTAGATTTTTCTGCTGAAAAAGCATAAAAGCACATCAGGTATACTACCCAATCAAAAAGATAACTATTAACATTGAAACTAATAGTGAAAACATAAGAATGATTGCGGCTACAATAAGGCTTAAAATGCCTCTAATAATACTTTGGAGCTTACTAAGCTCTTTAAATAATTGACTAAGTGAAAGAACGCAAATTACATAACCCAAAGTATCTACTAATTTTGTTGCAAGACCTAAATTATCTTCCTTAATAATAAACTTAAATATGGGAAGGCAAACAATACTGAGTACTAATTGTTGACTAATCAGGAATGAATGGATAATTAAATGTTCAACTAAATTATACTTCACTTTCCTAAAACACAAATAAGTTGCTATTGACAGGAAGGGTAGCTGACACATCGCAAAAATGGAATAATAATTTAAACGCAGGTTCTTAATTTTCTCATCAATTAATTTTGTTGCCATTAATTCCGAACCCCCTTCTTTCAAACTAATATTAGTTGAAGTCAAATTATAATGAAAATAATGATAAAGAAAGCCATAGATACCTGCTAAAATTAACATAAGGGAAATGGGCTTAAAATGCTTCACCCTTTTACCCTGCAAAAATTCCCTGATGGTATGGCCTGGCCGGGTAAATAGTTCCTTTACCGTGAAAAGAATTCCTTTGTCTACATGAAAAAATCCGTGTTGAATATCGTGCCAGAGGTAATGCCAGCTGATGCGGTGTATATTAGCACTTTGCCCGCAATTACTACAAAAATTTCCGTTAATCAGTGCTTCACAATTCTTACACTTTATTTCCATACATTCTATTTTGTGTGCTAAAAATAGTTCATTTTTAATGAACTACAAAAACAGCTTCATTGACCAATATCTCGATAAAACATCCTGGTTTCTTAGGGGCTAAAGAAGATGAGTAGGGAATTTGGTTTAACTATTATATTCAATTGCTACTATTGTCTGTGCTCCAGTATTCATTTCATTTCCAACATCATTAAAAACATTATCACTACTAAAAAAATTGGCACTAAAATAAAAGTTGGGCTGTTCCATTTAATCGTTTCCTCCATGCCTTTGTGAGCGCCCTAAAATAATTTCACGAACCTTTTGGATCTCTTCATTCAAGGGATGCTTTTTCTTTTTAAGGTATTCAACAACTATTTTATTCTTATTCCTATCTGAAGTATTTGAGGTATATGTTGAATCTTCAAAATTCATCACTGCTATGTAACCCACGGACAAGCTCTTTAGACTACAGCCTTTTTTTGTTCGTTTTCTGGTTTTGAACCACAGGAAGGGCAATAAGGAAGATGGGCAAAATTTTTATTCCCACATTTATAACAATCTTTAAACAACTCCAGTCCACAATGCCTGCAAAAATCTGTTACCAGCTTATAGTTACTATTTTCCTGCTTTTTCAGGGGAGTCTCCCAATTCTTAATAATAAAATCCTTCCCGCAAGATGGGCAATAATGATTTTCTAATGCTTTTTCAGCAACAGCTGTTTGTACGTTTTTAGCTCTTTCCTGCGTGGAAATTTTCAATTCGGCTTGTTTAGTTTCAATAAACTTTCTTATTGTTTTAATTGCATAATATCCTAATCCTGCAGATAAAATTATTCCTACAGCATAACGGATATAGCCCCCATAACTGGGTAAATATGGCACAAGGCCGAAGAAAAATGCATATAATGAAAAGAGTGTAAATCCAAAAAATAAAGGCCAGAATTTATGCCTCCTGTACCTTATAAAAAAGAATATACCTAAAGCTAAAACCGGACCTACAAAAAGTAATCGTATTAAAAACACCTTGAGGTCGTATTGCTTTATTGCTGCATTATAAGTAAGCTGTGCGGCTTCCGTTTCCTTATCTATCAATGTTTGAATTTCCTGTTGTTTTTTCTCATTTTTAGTTGTTTCAGCATCCAGGATAGTTAGCTGCGAACGCCATTCTTGCTCAATTTTATAAAACTCATCTAATTTTTTTGCCCGGTCTATTACTTCCTGGTCTTTATCTGGAGAACCCAAAGTTTTTCTTGTTTGAACCCAATTATCAAAAGATTGTTTTTCGTTGGTGTAATTTTCTTTTGCAGTGGCTATGGTTTTTTCAATGGTACTTCTTTTAGTAGTTAATTTTTCCATATCCTTGGTTAAGCCGTTCTGCTTTTCCATAAGTTCAGTCATTACAACTTTATTCTCAAAACTCTCCATTTCTGGTTTCACCGTTGTGGTATCCAGGTCATCAATAATTTTATTGGATAATAGAATAAGAAACAAGCATAAAATTACTGATATAGCGTAGTAAATAATCCTGGAAATCTGCTCTAGCTTTTTACTGTTTAGTTCCATGGTTAATTAATTTTAATTTTTTCCTTTTAATTTTTTTCTCTTTGATTCCAAAATTTAAAATCCTGGCATACAACCTTGTATTCACTAATTACTTCTAAAATTACTCTCCAGAAAGTTAAAAATAAAGTCGAAATGTTGTAATGGCGCTGTATGACCTCCTTCAATGGCCTTATGTTCGTAATGGTACTTAAATTTTTTATCTTTTAGCCTCTCCATCATGCTTTCTGCCATTGGGGTTGAGGGGCAAATTTCATCTCGGGTGGCCGATAAAAACAGGATAGCTCCCTGAATGGCTTCTACTTTGATTTGTGCTTTTTCCGCTGCAGCTTTATCTTTTAACATGGCCTCAAATGCTCCCCGTAAATCCCGCTTCATTAAAAAAGGTACAGCTTCTTCGTTCACTGGTACAAATGGTAATTCTTTGTTATTGTATGTCCAGCAGGAGGTAGAAAAATGACTAGTATGGCCCGGGAAAACAGCACTACTTCCAACTATACTTACTACACACTGAATATTTTTATAATAGCTGGCCAGTAGCAATGCCAAATCTGCGCCTCTGGATCCTCCTATGATAGCAATTTTATTTTTATTCACCTGTTCATGCTTACTGGCTATATCAATTGCATGATAAACGTCTTCTATGGAAATTTTATTCAATGTATCGGGGCAGCCTTTTGCGGCAAAATAACCCAAAGCTAAAAAAGCATAACCCTTTTCAATAAATTCTTCCCTGGTTTTTTTCCAATGATCGCTGGCCCAGGCATTACCCCCTTCCGAGCCACCAAGCCCCACAATTAATGGTTGATTTTTACCCTTACCCAAATACAAAATACTTTCCACATGGGGTGTTTGTAAAACAAGTTGCGCAAAGCTGCTAACAGAAAACATAAGCATTAGCGCGATAATAGTGAAGTTACTGTGATTTCTCATTTTTTTTATGTTTAATTTGAGCACAAATATCTGACACTACTGTTGATCTATTTTTGATCTATATCAAAAACTACTTTTCTGCCCTGATTCTGCTTAATGTTTCCTGGGTTATACCCAAATAAGACGATACCATTCCTAAAGGAATACGATGGTAAATACTGCGATAGGTTTCACAAAAGTGCTGGTATTTTTCTTTGGCTGTGGTAAACCGCATAGAGGTAATGCGTTCCATATAATGACCAAATACAGTACCCATAGAAAGCCGGGCATAGCGCTCCATTTCAGGGAAATGATCGAACAAAAAAACAAGGTCATGCACATTCAGGCAAAAACACTCGGTTTGTTCAAGTGCATCGATGTAATAAATATCTAATTGCTGTTGCATAAAACTTCTGGGTGAATTTACCCATTCATTTTCCGCACTAAAATATTCCGAAATTTCCTTATCCTCTTTAATAAAATAAGTGCGCAACAAGCCCTTTTGAATAAAATAACTTCTCTTACAAATATGATCGGCATGGTGCACCAATTCACCCTTCCTGAAAATTTTAGGCGTAATCCTGCTGGTAAGTTCAGTTCTTAATGTGTCACTTACCTGAATATACTTTTCAAAATGCTGTATTATTTCCTGAGTGTGTTCGATATGGGTAATTACTAAAGGTTCAACAAACTTGAGTCAGACAGGTATCAGGAACATCTTTTATACCCTTTCCTGCCGGCCTAAATTTACAGAACATAAAGATATAAATTACTTTGATCAGCACTCTATTCACTGAGTTACGTATTTTTAAGCCTGCCTTTGTGGTAAGGGAAGGTGCTTGTTGCACCAATACTATTAACTGCATTGTGCCGGGCACAACTCTTTAAGCATAGCCTAACCAAAAACTGTCACAACACCATGAATGCCTTTTTAATACTAATTCCTCTACTACTGCTAAGCTCTTGCAGCGGGCAAGTCTCACCTGCTGCAACTGACCATCCTTCAGCCTCAGTAATTATTGGAGATACTGTTACAGCTACCGGAAATAATGTGATGGTTGTTTATCAGGATAAAAAAAATAATTACTGGTTTGGAAGCTGGGAAGATGGACTATACCGGTATGATGGAACGGTAATGCTTCATTTTTCCAAAAAAGATGGCTTGGCCGCTAATCGGGTAGATGAAATAAAAGAGGACAAATCAGGAAACATTTATGTCAATACCCCACAGGGGATAAGTAAATTTAACGGACATCAATTCATTACCTTGCCACTCATTGAACGGAATGAATGGAAACTTCAGGACCATGATCTGTGGTTTAAAGGTGCTAAAGGCCCCATACGCTATGATGGAAATTATGCTTATCACTTAAAATTACCACAACACTATTTGGAAGGCAAATCATTCGTAATTAATCCTGCTAATTCATGGACATCTTATGATATTTATACCATTTATAAAGACAGCAAAGGATATATCTGGATGGGGACAGCGGTTATTGGTGCTTGCCGTTATAACGGAAAATCCGTCGATTGGATTTCAGAAGAAGACCTTACAGAACTCCATAATGGTCCTGCCAACGGAGTTAGATCCATTATGGAGGATAAGGATGGTTACTTTTGGTTTAACACCCAGTATCGTTACCGGGTGCATGATACCAACACCGTACAACCGCTCTTCTATAACAGAGAAAAAAGCATAGGCAGCTTAGACGGAAAAAAAGGGGGTGATCTGAATGAGTACCTTTCCATTACCAAAGATAACAATAACGGACTGTGGATAGCCACCTACAGAGATGGCGTTTGGCATTACGATGGAAAAAAAGTGACGCATCATCTGGTAAAAGCCGGGAACAAAGACATCACCATCTTCTCCATTTATAAAGACAATCAGGGAACCCTTTGGCTCGGAACACATGAAAACGGAGCATATCAATTCAACGGAAAAACTTTTGAAAGATTTAAAAATTAGTGGGGAGAGGGGTGGGGTGTTAAGGATGTACACAAGAACTGAATTATGAGCAGTGTATATTCGCAACTACGCCTAACTATAGGTAAAACAACATAGCAGACAACATTAAATTAAATTAGATAAGCTAACAAACAACAAAACAATGGGACTCGATAGTGTTGAAATAGTGGTGGAAGTAGAAAAACACTTGGGATTACTATTCCTGACAAGGAAGCCAGCGCTATCATTACCGTGGGCGATTTTCATGAATGTGCCTGGAAGCATGTGAAAAACAAACAAAATCATCAAACAGCTCAAGAAGAAACACTTGCCATCAACTTTAACAAAATCACTTCGAACATAGTTATTTCAAAAAAAGAAGTTGAGTTGATAATAAACTACATTATCAGTGATAAAGGTGGTATAGACTTAAAAGAAATTACTCCCGAAAAATCTATTGGTAACGATCTGGGTATTGACTAATTTCAACAGTAACAGTTAATGAAAAATGAATAGTAAAAGTCTTGCCCCTGATTCATTTTTACTGATGTGCTATTTTTTTGAATCAGAAATATAGATAGGTAAAAGCCAATGCTCTCGGACGAAGTTTAACTTATTAATTACCAATAATATACAAACAGAAGCAATTTTCTACTAAAAATATTTTAGGGGTCTTGTCCTAAAATAAAGAGTTTATTCGTCATTTAGGTATAAACTCATAAAATCAAAACCATGACCTACGCCATTAAACATTTATTTCACATCAATGCTTCGCCAGAGAAAGTATTTAAGGCCATCTCTACCATTGACGGTTTAAGTAACTGGTGGACTACAGCAACAAGCGGGGAAGCATCTCTGAATGGTAGTATACAATTTCGGTTTGGCGACGCTGGCGGACCAGACATGAAAGTAATAGCCCTTATCCCCTCTAAAAAAGTGGTTTGGGAATGTGTAGCCAGTAATCATGGCTGGAAAGGGCATATTTTCACCTTTTTATTGGACGAAAATGAGGGCAAAACCCGTATTCGCTTTTCGCATGAGGGCTGGCAGGAGCAGGATGATTTTTATGCCATCTGTTGTTTTAGCTGGGGAAGGTATATGGAAAGTTGCCGTCAGTATTGCCAAACCGGAACAGGTGAAGCCTTTGGAAGCAAAAGCTATAGAAAATAACCAGGTGGATCAGGGTATCGGTGAATTTTTCCTTTTCTAACTTCTACTGTATACAACTTGTTACTTTCCTTTCTTACTAAGTATTACTAAAGTTGGAAACTATCATTATAAAGCGGGAAATTTACAGTAAAAAAATATTTTCTTCGCCTGTCCAAATCCCTTTAAATCTTTCGTCATTAACTTGAAAACAAGAAATATTTTAAACCACATGAAAAAAATAATTGTTCGTTACCGGGTAAAACCCGATAAGGTGGAGGAAAACAAACAACTGATCAGAAAAGTGTTTGAAGAATTAACATCCACCACTCCAGCCGGCTTGCAGTACAGCAGTTATGCATTGGCTGATGGCGTTTCATTCGTTCATATAGCATCCATCACTACTGCTGATGAAATAAATCCACTCCAATCATCTCCTGCATTTAAAGAGTTTACTTCAACCATTAAAGACAGATGTGAAGAGGCTCCCGTAGCTTCAGAAGCAACAACAATAGGTGCCTATAATTTTTAACTTTAAAAAATGAAAAAAAATGAAAAAATTTATCGTAATTTATCATGCAACAAATGAGGCCATGAAACAAATGGCAAATGCCACATCTGAACAACAAAAAGCCGGTATGGAGGCTTGGATGAAATGGGCTCAGCAATGTGGAAACAAGTTAGTTGACATGGGCGCTCCCTTAATGGGAGGTCAGTCACTGGGTGCAGATGGAAAACACAAAAACAGCGCTAAGGAAGTTACCGGATACTCTGTGCTTCAGGCTCGTGATATGAAAGAGGCCATTGCATTACTTCAGGGTCATCCACATTTTGGAATGCCTGACCTTTGTACCATAGAAGTTCATGAAACAATGCCCATACCCGAAATGTAAAATCAAGTATAATAACAATAATTAAACCCAAAAATTATGTCAGAATATCTTTTATTATTCAGAGGTGGCGATGCTGCTACCGCACAACAATCGCCCGAAAAATGGCAAGCCCACATGCAAAAATGGATGCAATGGATGGGGGAATTAAAAGAAGAAGGAAAACTAATCGGTGCCCAACCACTTGTAAACACCGGAAAAGTTATTTCGGGAACCAAAAAATTAGTTACAGATGGTCCTTACATGGAAGGCAAAGAAATAGTTGGAGGCTACCTCGCCTGCAAAGCCGGTTCTTATGAAGAAGCTGTTGCTATTGCCAATAATTGCCCTATATTAGAACATGACGGCATTGTTGAAGTAAGGGAAATTAAAGAACTAAAAATATAACAGATGGTTGATGTACTTACTTCTATTTCAATTAAGGCTCCATTGAAAAGGGTTGCAGCGTTTGCCTGCAACCCTAACCATGCGCCACAATGGTATGTAAACATAAAAACAGTGGAGTGGAAAACGCCTGAGCCCTTAACTATAGGCTCAAGGATTGCTTTACCGCTCATTTTATGGGCAAAAAACTATCCTATACTTATCAGGTAACGGAGCTCTCAGAAAATAAACTGGTGATGAAAACTTCTGAAGGTCCTTTTCCTATGGAGACTACTTATCAATTTGAGAGGATCGATGAATTCAGTACAAAAATGAGTTTACGAAATTGCGGAAAGCCTTCGGGTTTTTCGAAATGGTTTGCTCCATTTATGAGTATCATGATGCGTAAAGCAAATCTTAAGGATCTTCAGAAATTGAAAACGATTTTGGAGGATAAGCATTAATAATTACTTTTGAATTAAAAATTAAACTATGGAAGGAATTCACTTTAACTGGGTGGCTTATGCAATAGCCGTTGTAGCCCAAATGGTCATTGGTTTTATCTGGTTTCATCCCGCCGTAATGGGGAAAATGTGGGCAAAGGCCTGCGGTGTAACGGTGGAAGATATGAAACCTTCCAATCCCGGACTTACTTATGGGTTGACCATTTTATACACCTTAATCTTTACATTTTGGCTGATGATTAATGTAATCGGGCCAGGGCAGGATGTTGCACCGGATGGTCATAGCTTTCATACGTTTCAACATGGAGTAGCTCATGCCTTATTACTTACCATCATGGTAATTACTCCGGTAATTGGAACCCCCGCCTTATTCGAAAAAAAGGGGTTTAAATATATGGTTGTGCAGGTTGGCTATTGGTTTTTACGTATGGCCGTAGCACAAGGAATATTAAGTGCAATGCGTTAACCTGAATTGTCAGATTCAACTATTCATCATCTTACCGACCATCTTTTCCGCCATGAAGCTGGAAAGATGGTTGCTGTTTTGACAAAAATTTTAGGAACGGAAAATTTAGAGACTGCAGAAGATGTAGTTCAGCAAACTTTTATTGATGCCATGCAGGTATGGAAGCTCAAAGGCGTTCCGGATAATCCTGCTGCCTGGTTGTTTCGCGTGGCCAAAAACAAGGCCATTGATGTTATTCGCAGAAACAAACATTCGGTACATTATGATTTCAATGATAGCGAAAGAGCACTGTTAACTTCTGAATATACCTTAGTCAGCGTGATGGAAAATTACTGGAAAAAAGACTCCATACAGGATGATGTATTGAAGATGATGTTTGCCTGTTGTCATCCTGGTATCTCACCGGAAAATCAAATTACCCTGGTTCTTAAAACCCTCTGCAGTTTCAGTACAGCTGAGATAGCAAAAGCCTTTCTTACCTCTGAAGATAACGTTTCCAAAAGATTATACCGAACCAAAGAATACTTCCGGCAGCAAAAAATAAAATTAGAAATTCCAACACTAAACCATTTAGCAAACAGAACTCATGCTGTATTGAATGCTATATATCTTTTATTTAACGAGGGCTATAATTCCACCCATTCAGATGATGTAATCAGAAAAGATTTAATTGATGAGGCCATGCTACTGTGCAAATTATTGATCGGCCATAAACACACTCAGTTACCGGAAGCCTTTGCCTTAATGGCACTCATGTGCTTCCATGCTTCAAGAAGCGATAGCCGCTTAACTACTGAAGGTGAAATTATTTTGCTTTCACAACAAGACCGCAGCAAATGGAATCATCAGCTAATTGAAGCCGGCAATGAGTATATGAACAAAGCCGCATTTGGTGACACGATCAGTTCTTACCACATTGAAGCCGCTATTGCTTATGAACACTGCACCGCTCCTCAATTTGAATCAACCAACTGGAAAAGAATTCTGGAATTATATGACTGGCTTTGTAAAATAAATCCATCTGAAATTACCGAAATAAACAAGGCCGTGGTGATTTTAAAACTGGAAGGCCCTGTAGCTGCTTTAACTGCACTCCATACTATAAAAAATAAAACCAGAATTGAAGAGTTTTACTTATACCAAAGTTTGCTTGGTGAAATTTATGCTTTGCTCCATGACAAAACAAAAGCAACATCACATTATGAAAAGGCCATAGAGCTAACACAGTCGGACAAAGAAAAAAATCTTTTGCGCGATAAATTAAGTTCCTTACTTAACTAAGCATTCGGTTAAACAGGTAACACTATTTGAATACTATCGTCACCTTTGAAACAAAAGCTTCACAAACATCAGTATAATAACACAAAAAAATAAGCTTGCTCCTACCGCATGAGTTGAATAAATCCTTTCTTCACCAGCGGCTCCTTATCCACGTATGTTCTTACCTTAACGGTATAGGCATAAGTTTCTATGTTTTGTGGTACACCATTAAAAGTACCATTCCAGCCGGTATTCAAATCATTTGTTTCAAATACCAATTCGCCCCAACGGTTATATATTTTAAATTCCAGTAATTCCTTCAGCCCCCAGCCACCAACATAAATCACATCATTTACTCCGTCGCCATTGGGTGTAAAGGCTTGCGGAACATCCAGCGACGATAAAGGAAGTACCTTTACCTGATAATAAAAAGTGTTTTCAAAACAACCCAGTTTATCTTTTACCAAAACCGTGTAGTGCTGATCCTGCATAGGCTTCACTTCTGTTGAAGGACAATTGAAACAGAGTACGCTATCTTTGGGCTGCCAGAAGTAATTGTACAGGTAATTACAATTTGGTCCGCAATCGGCACTTAAAATTACTGTTTGCCCTATAACTATGGTGGTATCTAATCCATAAGGTCCGGGAGGAGCAATGATATTTACCTTAATAGTGGTATCGGCCTTACAACCGTTATGGTTTACAGCACTCACAGTAAAAGTGGTGGTACTGGATAAGTTGGCAACCGGATTTGCGATGGAAGGATTAGATAATCCGCCCGCCGGAACCCAGGTATAGCTTACTCCTCCGGAAGCATTCAACTGTATGGGTTTCCCAAGGCAGGTATCTCCCCCATTTGCTTTAATGTGCCAATCTGGAAAAACTACGATTGATTTACGTATAGTATCTAAACATTGGGTAGAATTATTTTTAATATTTAAGCTCACAGTGTACGTTCCTGCATTCAGGTATTGATGACTTTCATGGAGTTGAGAACCCGTGCTTCCATCACCAAAATTCCAGCTAAAAGAGTCTGCACCTAATGACGTATTTTTAAAGGCATCAATAACCCCAAGACAATGGCTGGTATCGGCCAGTAAGGTATCTGTAGTGTTTCTTATAAAATCAGCCACCACCTGATGTAGTTGCAGGGGGTATTTTTTTGTTTGCGCACAGGTAGAGTCTTCCGACCAATATACTAAAGTCACATTAGCTACTCCATTAGGAGGATAATGATTAAACACATGGTTAATGGGCGAAGCAGCATTAGCATCTAAACCATCGCCAAAATCCCAGTGATACGTATATACATCTGTGGTGTCTTTAATCGTAAATTGTACCTCTTGCCCTTTACAAATAATGTTCTTATTCATCACAAAATCGGCTATAGGGCCAGAAACTACTAAGTTTTTCTTAATGGTATCTGTACAACCAAAAGTAGTTTTTACAATTAGTTGCGTAGTATAAGTGCCGGGCAACTGGTAAATAGTTCCTACTGTTGCTGAGCTAACAACAGTACTTCCGTTTCCGAGATCCCATTGCCGGGAAAGGAAAATGGAAGCTATAGAAGTATCAGTATATGTCACCTGTAACGGATAACATTTATCTTTCAGGTTATCCACAGAACTCTTAAATCCGGCTTTAGGTTTACTTTGCACTTGTATATAGGCAGGAATAGATACTTCATTTTTACAACCGATAGAGTCTTTTACTTCCAGCTTAACGGTGTAACTTCCGCCAGTAGTATATATATGAACAGGGTTTTTGATGGTGGAGGTTTGCCCGTCGCCAAAATTCCAAAGAAAAGTAGTATTGCTATTAGTATTAAATGCAGTAAAACTTACCGGATTGGGTGCGCAAATTTTTTGTGAAGTAATAGCGGTAAATGAAGCATTGGGTATAGAAGGCGTAATGTTTAAGGTATAGCTGCCCACACAACCAAAAGCATTGGTAGCGGTAAGGTTTACCTGAAAGGGGCCTGTTCCTTGTGTGTAAGTATTACCAGGGTTTTGCAACGAAGAGCTTTGGTTATTTCCAAAGGTCCAGTTCCATTTAACAATACTTGTATCTGAAAGGGTTTTATCTGTAAAATTAACCGTTAAAGGCAAACAACCATAAGTTCGGTCGGCAATAAACTTGGCATTCACATCGCTTACCCTCACCTTTATTTTTGCCGTATCACTGCAACCATTAATATCTTTCACAATAAGCATAACATCCTTTATACCACTACTGGGAAAGCTGAAAGAACCTATGGGTGACTCAGAGTTGAAGGGGGCATTATTATCAACATACCACCAGTATCCGTTAAAACAGGTAGCATGAACATCTACAGATGAACTGGCATCAAAACTACCGGGTACTTTTGCACACATCACCGGAGCAGGACTAATTTTAGCTTTTACATCTTTCACATAAACCAATACAGTATCTAAAAAGGCCGGGCAGCCGGTTGCCGGGTTTTCGGTTTTTAAGATTACCTTATACTCTCCGGTATTTTTATAATAATGGTGTTGATTGGTGTTTTGATTAGGTTGAATAACGGTACCATCTCCAAAATTCCAGGTAACCAGGCTTGCATCTTTTATAACCGGAGTAAAGGTGTATTTAAAAACGGAATCACAGGTTCCGCTTGCGGAAAAACGACCTAAGGGGCCTTTTACCGTTATAATATTACTGTAGGTAGTATCTTTAAAACAACCATTAGCACCAACCATAAGGGTCACAGACTGAGGGCCTGTATTTTCAGTAAAACTCCAGCTTGGATTTTTATCATTGGGGCAGGAAGACATAATATTGTTGTCTGTAGAAAAATGCCAGATGTCAATTGAGTCTGCAGCGGGAGTGGTATTGGTAAATGTAACCGGCTGTCCTATACAAACACTGGATGGACTGTAGGTAAAAGAGGGGTGCGGTATTTTTCCGACCTTAATGGGTATCATGTAGGAAGTGTCTTTACAGCCCCTGCTATTGGTGATCACTAAACGGGGATAATAAGTGCCGGCATTGGCATACATGTGTTTTTTAACACTATCCGTATTATTTCCAACATAAGTTGTTCCATCTCCCCAAATCCATTCATATTTTACAATATTTTCTTTAGACAGGCTGGAGTCTGAAAACTCTACCGTAAGCGGTACACAGCCATTTCGTTTATCGGGCATAAACATAGCCGTTGGTAAGTTGATGGTATCATTAAAAACTAATTTAAATGTGTCGCGGCAACCGTGATGGCTCTCTATCATTAAAACATCTGTATAAACAATCTGTTGGTGTATGTAATAGGGATTATTAGAGCCTCCGTTAAATGTATGCACTGGGTTCTGAGCCGTTGAAATTTTTCCGTCTCCGAATTTCCAGTCCCACTTGGCTGCATTTACCGACAAATCTTTATAAGTAACCTGAAAGGGAACCGAACAGGAATAATGCGGCGTAGAACTAAATTTTGCCTTTACATCCTCAACAAATATTTTAATTATTGTATCATCTGTACATGGGCCGGCTTTTACCACCAGTTTTACCAGATAGGTGCCCGACTGAGCATAAGTATGGGTTAACGATGTTCCCTGGGTATTGTCTCCGTATTCGAAATGATCAATGGCTCCGGTTGACAAATTTTGAAACTGCACCGTTTTACATACCGTATCCTTTACTTTAAAGGAAGCAATAGGTTTGTTAATGTTTACAACGGTTGAAAGTGAAGATGAACAGTTATTATCATCGGTTACTTTTAATTTTACAGGAAAATTACCTATTGTGGTGTAATTTACAGGAGCAGGATTAGCTGTAGTACCGGTGGTAGAATTACCGAAATCCCAGCTATAGGTTAAAGCAGATCCTAAAGGTGAATTGCTAATCCCGTTTGGTGATGAAAAGGTAACCAGTAAAGGTGGGTCGCAGGCTGCAGCCGGATTAGGATTGGTGTTTAAAGATATAACGGGTGGCTCAGATACCGTTACATAATTGGTCAATACCATAGAAGTATCACAACCATAGGAGTCAGTAATTTTTAAACTAACATTAAATTTTCCTTTCAAGGTATAAATATAGCTGGGGTTGGCCGTGTTTACCGAGTTTACTCCACCGTCTCCATAGGCCCATTCCCATTTGGTAATGGTAGAACCTGAACCGGGAATAGATTTGTCCTTAAATGTTACAGTGAGGGGTTTGCAGCCGGCATGTGGGCCATTGGCTTCAAAATCTATTTTTGGTTTACCGTAAACTTTTATCGTTAGGGTATGATTAAGCGGACTACCATTGAGTGTTGCGGTATATTTTACGGTATAGGAACCGGCTGTGCTAAAGGTATGAACCGGGTTTAACAATTGAGAAGAGGAACCATCTCCAAAGTCCCAGTTAATTGCGGTAGAACCTGAAACTCCGGTAAACTGAACTCCAACTAATGGTGCACAGCCGGAAGAAACACTGGAGCTAATCTGTGCCCTGGAAGAAATTGCCAGAAAAACACAGATAGTGAATAGGTATGCAGCAATCTTAGATTTTACTGCCTTGCTTTCGTTAATTTCGATAAGTACCAATGCCAAAAGTTTTTAACTTAATTTAAAATGCTTAATTTTGGCAGCAAAAATACGTAGGTATTTATATGAAAGCAATTATTTTTTCAAAAATTCGCCTAAATCTTGTTTTTACGCTGTTATTGATTTCTATCTCCAGTTATACAAACGGGCAAAGTTTTAGCTGTGGCACCAAAACAGATAGCATTTACTATAAGCTATTACAGTCTGCCCAGCAAAATAAAACCATTTCCAACGGCATCAATAAATGCCTTAACAAAACCCTTTCCATATACGTGCACGTGGTGTTAGACTCCAGCGGGAAAGCCAATGTTAACTATTCAGAGCTTCAGCTAAGTGTAGATGCATTAAACAAAGCTTTTCAGCCCATTTGCCTGAGTTTTAAGGTGTGTAAAATAGATTCCATTAAGAACTGGAAATACAATCAATTTAAAAGAAAACCACACGAAGATGAATTAAGGGTGTTGAATTATGTGCCCAAAGTAATTAACTGGTTTTTAGTTGAACAAATTGTAGAACCTTCTGGCGCCAACGGATACGCTTATTTTCCTGGAGGGCCAGATATTATTGTAATGCAAAAAAAGGCGGTAAGCCTTTCCGCCCAACCCGTTTACAAAACAGTAATTCATGAAACCGGTCATTTCTTTGGTTTATATCATACCCATGAAGACCAGTTTGGTGCAGAACTGGTGAACCACTCCAATTGTATTTCTTCCGGAGACTTAATTTGTGATACTGAAGCCGATCCTTATCCTGCAGGTACTGTTAATCCTAATAATTGTACGTATAGTGGTGGTAAAGATAGTAATGGAAACTGGTACATTCCGGCTGCGGATAATTATATGAGTTATTGGCCGGTATCTTGTTCCTGCCGTTTTACCAGAGGGCAATATAATGTTATGATTCATTCATTTCTCACTATCAGAAATTACCTGTGGTAAATAAATTAATTAGCCAATTCGTTGATTAGCCAATTCTCAGTGTAGCTTAGAGAGTTCATTCTAATTAGCTGATTCTCAGTGTGTTTTAGAGAGTTCATTCTAATTAGCTGATTAGCCAATTCTCAGTGTGGCTTCGAGAGCCTCAGCCACCGTTTTTTGGCTTTTTCAAGCATTTTCAAATTAGCAGATTATCAAATCTTCAAATTAGTTATTTGGGTTTGGCTTATTACTTTTGGCTTTTATTTGAGTGCCTATGCCACCGGTCTTTTGTCTTTTTCAAGCATTTTCAGATTAGCACATTATCAAATCTTCAAATCACTCAAGTGGCTTCAAGAGCTCCGTTCTAATTACTTGATTAGCTAATTGGCTCATCAACAAATTGGCTAATTCTCAGTGTGGCTTCGAGTGCCTCAGCCCCCGTTTTTTGGCTTTTTCAAGCATTTTCAAATGAGCACATTGTCAAATTTTCAAATTATCCTTTTTTTGGCTTTTGACTTATTGCTTTTGGCTTTTTCAAGCATTCTCAAATCTTCAAATTAGCTTTTTGGCTAATTACCATTTCCTAAGGCGCTTTAAACCTGGGGTCATTTAAAAACTCATGATCGGTAAGTGTTTTTAAAAAGCTCATGATGTCCAGTTTCTCCTGTGCTGTTAAGCTAATGCCTGTAACAAATGCAGGATCCAGCGTAGGAGAAACCACATTTCCGGTAACATGCATGTCCATGCATTCACTCAATGTGCCTGCTCTCCCATCATGAAAGTAGGGTGCAGAAACATCAATGTTTCTCAGGGAGGGTACCTTAAACTTATACCGGTCATTGGCCTGTAGGGTGACTTTTTCCCTTCCTTTGTCTTTATAAACGGGGTCTTCCGATAATCCTATATTCCTGTAACTATAATCACTAAACAAGGGTTCCGGGTGACATCCTGAGCATTTTAATCTAAAACTGTTTAGACCAGCAATTTCCTGAGTAGAAAACTTCGCATCCGGGTCGTTTTTCATCATTTTATCGTATTTAGAGTTGGCAGAAACTAAAACGCCCATGTATTGCGCAAAAGCCTTTAAGATCCGCTGTGTAGTAATAGCGGTATCGCCATAAGCTTTTTTAAACATGTCAGGATAATAAGGATCTGCGCGTAGTTTAGTCAAAATACCAGCTTCTGTTTCATCCATCTCCAGCGGGTTTTTTATTGCCGCTATGGGTTGCATTTCGATATGATTAATGGCTCCGTCCCACATGATTGCCGGATGCCAGTTGATATTATAGATAACAGGAGAGTTTCGATCGCCGGTTAAGCCATTAATGCCGTGACTTACCGGATGTGAAGCATTGGAAAAAGCAGCAAACTGTTGATGGCAGGTGCCACAGGATATTGTATTATTTTTTGAAAGTCTGTTCTCAAAAAACAACTTTCTGCCCAGTTTAAAACCGGGTACAGTTAATGTATTGTTTTGAAAAGAATAAACAGGAGCTGGCCAACCATCGGGTACAGAAAATTTAATATTAAAAACCGGTACTTCTTCGCGCCTGATAAT
>JACCDP011253261.1_pt1 | contig 69009 bp, 57 predicted proteins | sample 7445841 | NCBI WGS metagenome assembly JACCDP01 (sample SAMN15323441, study PRJNA562643) | freshwater metagenome | isolation source: river surface water | place: USA:Blue River Watershed | collected 2017-08-17 | reverse complement strand
CCGAAGACCGCTTTGATCGATTGAGTGCTAGAGGTTTTGCCATGGGGTACATTGGTGGCGTGTTGTTGCTGGTTTTGAATTTGTTGATCATTTTAATGCCTCAATTGTTGTTTGATGTTGAAGCTTATACGCAAACTTTGTGGCAAACAAATGAATTTGCAACTATGGCCGAAGCTCAGGCTAAAGCCAAATCTTACTTTGCGGGCATGAGCAGCCGAATTGCTTTTGTGACGGTTGGGGTTTGGTGGTTGTTGTTTTCTTTAATCCCTTTCTATTATCTGCCAAAATCAAACAGTAAGGGGGCAAAAATATCTTTCAAAAAAGGCTATCATGAAATGCGTAAGGTTTGGCATCAATTAAAGCAAATGCCGGTGGCTAAAAGGTTTTTAGGCGCTTTCTTTTTTTACAGCATGGGGGTTCAAACCGTAATGTATGTTGCGGCCACTTTTGCGGATAAAGAATTGAAAATGCCTTCTGATAAATTGATCATGACCATTCTCTTAATTCAATTGATAGCCATTGTTGGGGCTTATGCCTTTTCGAAATTGTCTCAGCGGATTGGGAACATTCATGCATTGTTGTTGTTGAATCTGATCTGGATTGGGGTTTGCTTTGCCGCTTACTTTGTTTATAGTGTCTCAGCCTTTTATATTTTAGCGGCTGTGGTTGGTTCTATCATGGGCGGTATTCAAAGTTTGTCGCGTTCTAGTTTTGCGAAAATGATTCCTGCTAACAGTTCAGACACGACTTCCTTTTTTAGTTTCTATGAATTTTCAGAGAAGGTAGCCATTGCTATAGGGGTGTTTGTGTTTGGTGCTATTGAACACATTATGCGCCATTTAAATGGCAGCATCAGTATGCGCTATTCGGTCTTGAGTTTAATGCTGTTTTTTATGGTTGGTACTTTGTTGTTGTTTGGCATCAGAAAAAAATCATTACATGCCAATTAAAGAACTCATATTGTTAAGGGGCCTGCCTGGTGCAGGGAAGTCTACTTTAGCTCAGTCTCTGGCCAATTCTTCTGATGTGGTTTTGTCTGTTGATGATTATTTTACGAATGAGGCAGGGGAGTATCAGTTTGATTTTGCCAATAACCATTTGGCCTACAAGCAGTGTCAATCTCAATGTGAAGCGGCTATGTTAAAGGCTGTGCCTAAAATATTCGTAGCCAATGTGTTCAGTATGGATTGGGAAATTCAACCGTATTTTGACTTGGCAAAAACCCACGCTTACAGAGTGCATGTAGCCACTGTTGAGCATTACCACTCAGGTCAAAATCAACATGACGTAAGCGATGAACAATTGTCAAAAATGGCAGAAAAGTTCAAGGTGGTTTTGAAGTGATGTTTTTTAGGAAATGCTTTCAACGCTGTTTTAAAATAAAAAAGCCCCACATCGTTGTGAGGACTTGAATTGGATTGCATCCACTGAAGCCCTAAAAATGAGCCTAGTGGGCGAAGCCCTTCTTCACAGAAGTTACGAAGGGCGAAGGTGGAGAATATCAGAGTCGAACCGATGACCTTCCCGCAATAGCTGCGGGACGCACTAGTCAGCTGAGCTAATCAAATGCTCAAGATAAGCCCGACGTTTCTTTCTCTTAATTTCGGATTCTCGACGAACTGCTTCAGAACGAGTTTCGTGATTTTCGAAATACTTTAATTGCCAATCATGCATGCCTAGATTTCGTCGAAGGTTATGGATTACAATTCTTTGATCAATATCCTCCGTTTGACCGATATAGTATTTATCTGCTATTTCAGAGTATAGAATATAAACATAAAACATACGATAAGGTTAAGAAGAAATGATCGGTTTTTAAAGCTGGAAATATGCTGTGAAACTATTTTTTCTTTTAGGATTTAACCCATGTTTAAACCGAGTCAAAACAAAAAAAGCCCCACATATCTGTGAGGCCTTGAAGTGGATTGCATTCACCGAAGCCCTGGAAGTGATGCTTGGTGGACGAAGCCCTTCTTCGCTGAAGCTTCGAAGGGCGAAGGTGGAGAATATCGGAGTCGAACCGATGACCTCTTGCATGCCATGCAAACGCTCTAGCCAGCTGAGCTAATCCCCCATGAAAATAAGAACTTTAGTTGTTGCATTGCGAATAATGCAGTGCAAATGTATGTAAAATTTAAATTAAAAAAAATTCAGATTCGTTACCCTCTACTTCCCCTTAAACTCTGCTTTGCGTTTTTCGACAAAAGCAGCCATGCCTTCTTTCTGGTCTTCAGTGGCAAACAACATGTAGAAGTTTTTGCGTTCGAAAAACAAGGCTTCTTGCAAAGGCATTTCATACGCTTTAAGCACACTCTCTTTAGCCATTTGAACCGCTATGGGCGACTTACTCGCAATGTCTGACGCTAAGGCAATTGCTTCGCTTAAGAAAAACTCTACAGGTACAATTTTATTCACTAAACCATAAGCTTTGGCCTCCTCAGCTGAAATGAATTTGCCGGTTAATACCAATTCCATGGCTTTGTTTTTACCAATAATTCTGGTTAGTCTTTGAGTGCCACCAGCACCAGGCATAACACCAATATTGATTTCTGGTTGGCCAAATTGAGCCGTTTCACTGGCAATGATCATATCACAAATCATAGCCAATTCACAACCGCCACCCAAAGCAAATCCACTCACTGCAGCAATTAAAGGTTTCTTGGTTTTTCTTATGCTGTCCCAAGTAGTAAACTGATCAATGATTAACATATCAATCGCTGTGCGACCAGCCATTTGTTTAATATCAGCACCAGCAGCAAACGCGCGCTCATTGCCACTAATAACAATCGCTCTCACATTCGGGTCAGCATCTAAACTCAATAACGCCTCTTTAATTTCAAGCATCAATTCTAAATTCAATGCATTCAATTCTTTAGGTCTATTCAATTGAACATGGGCTACAAAAGGGGCAACTTGTGGGTTAACTAAAATAAATTCAGGCATGCTGTATAGTGTTTAAAACGATTCTAAAAGTGGTTTTTTGGAAAGGCGTACTTTCCTTGACAAAAATATGACCGTTGTGGTAATTTTCAATAATTCTCTTCACCAATGATAAGCCCAAGCCCCAACCTCTCTTTTTGGTGGTGAAACCAGGTTTAAAAACCCTCTTAAATAAAGCCTTAGGCATGCCCTTGCCATTGTCTTGGATATCTATCACCACTTGTTGGTTTTTGATTTTACAAAGGATATTGATATTGCCTTTGCCTTCCATTGCATCCATGGCATTCTTGCAAATGTTTTCTACCACCCAGCCAAACAACTGCGGATTAATCAACACTTGGCAAGGCATAGGGGTGCCCTCAAAATGGTAATGAATTTGGCCAGAGCTTCGGGTTTTGATGTATTCAATAGCGGCTTCCAATTGCTCGTTCAATTCACAAGCACTCAAAACAGGCGTAGAACCAATTTTTGAAAAGCGTTCGGTAATCACCTTCAAACGATCAATGTCTTTGCGCATTTCAGCCATAGAATCTGCATTGGCCATTTGCGGATCAGACTCAATCAAATCTACCCATGCCATTAAGGAACTCATAGGCGTGCCTAACTGATGGGCAGTTTCTTTTGCCAAGCCCACCCACACTTGATTCTCCTCAGCGCGTCGACTATAATTGAAAGCGAAATAACTCACTAAAACAAACAAAGCCACAATCCCCAATTGAAAGAAAGGGTAGCGCTGTAATTGTTTCAATGTGCTGGAATCATCATAATATACGAACTGACTGTAGCCATCACTGATTTTAATTTCAATCGGGCTACAATCAGCCTTTAAACTTTCAAAATAGGCTTCCAATTTTGTTTGGTTTTTAGCAATTGATGACGGCACATTGCGTGAACTAATGATCCCACTCTCGTCTGCTAAAATGACTGGAATGGTTGTGTTTGATTCAACAATTTTGGCATAGAATGAAATGTCTTGTTCTGGGTCAGACTTCACAATTAATTCTTGCGCCTCTGCCCATTGACTGATTTTTCTTTTCTCTTCCTTTGATAATTTACTCACCATTTTGTTGGAGTAATAGAGCGAAAACAAACCAATGGCCATTGCCAATAATAGCAATACAATTTTCAAATACCGTTTGGTGCTGTAGTCGATCAAAGCCTTGGAGTTTGGTTTCAAATGTACATAATTTCACTTAAAATACTTACTTTCGTGCTTGTATGCAGTACACCATACACCAAGCCAACAAAGACTTTAAAGTAAATACCGATAACGCGGTTGATATTACCCTCGGTATCAATAAATCTGAGAATGTCAATTGCTATTATTTGAGTGCTCCAAGCTTCTCTTATTTTGAGAGTGAAGCCTTCAGTGGCAATCTGTCTAAAGGCGGAAGTGTTAACTGCGAACAAATGACTTTTTACGCCCATGCCTCAGGCACACACACAGAATGTGCATTACACGTGGCAGATGTGGATTTTGACATGCGTCATTTAGACTTTGATCCCTTGCAAATTGGCGTATTGATTAGTGTTAGTCCAAGCCCAATTGGCCCTGATAAAGTAATAGATTTACGCAGTTTAAATGGCTTGAATAATCCCTACGACGCCAAAGTGTTAATGGTTAGGACTCTACCGAATTCAGAGTCAAAAGCTGTGGCCAATTATTCAGGTACCAATCCTGTGTATTTTGAACCAGATGTTTTATTGTTCATCAAATCTTTGGGGTTTGAACATCTGATTTGCGATATCCCTAGCATCGATAAAGAATCAGATGAAGGCAAATTATTAGCCCATAAACATTGGTTTTTAGACAATGGTAAAGCCACTGTTAAACGCAGTATTACTGAATTGGCTTACATGCCAGATAAGCTAAGTGACGGGCTACACGCCGTGCAAATGCATGTTCCAAAAATTCAATCAGATGCTGTGCCATCAAGAATTATAGTTTACCCATGCGCTTAAAGTGGCCCAGTCAAGAACAGCTCTTATATGCGGTCAACGTGCTTTGGCAAAAACTCTTTTTTAGACCAAAGTCCAGTGAAATTAATTGCCAATCTATACTGGTAGTTAAGCTCGATGAAATTGGGGATATGGTTTGTGCAACAGCTGTTTTTGAAGCCCTGAAAATTCAATATCCCAAAGCGCAATTAACGGTATTGTGTAAGCCATTTGTAAAGCCATTGATTCAGAATGACCCTCACATTGATCAAATTATTTGCAAGGTCTCTGAATGGCAATCAAAGTATGATGTAATAGTGGAATTAAGAGGAACTTGGCGCACATGGTTAAAAGCCATTCGCTATTGGCCTAAAATGAGATCAAGCAGAGCTGCAGTAAGATGGTATAACAGAGGGCAACAGTTGCATGAATACCAAACCAATGCCTTGAGCATTGCTGATATTGTGCCAAGTCAATCCTTGTCAATTGCGCCGCGTTTGTATTGGTCCAATAATGATGAGGTAGCGGTTAATGCTTGGTTGTTCAAAAACTTACAATTACCATTAGTTATCATTCATGCAGGGGCAAGAAAACCGCTCAGACAATGGGGGATACACAATTTTGCAGCCCTTGCAGATTGGCTTATTCAAGACAAACAATGTCAAGTGGTTTGGATAGGTAGTCAAGATGAATCTGAAGTAGTCAATAGTATTCAAGCGCTTATGCAGCATGCCAGTATCAATCAAACTGGACAATGGACATTGTCAGAAATAGCATATATACTCTCTAAAGCACAGTTTTATGTGGGCAATGAGAGTGGACCATTGCAAATGGCAGCAAGCTTTCAATTGCCTATGGTAGCCTTGTTTGGCCCAGGTGTGCCCAATGTGTTTTATCCCACTCATAAGCAGGCAAGTATTTTACATGAAGTATTACCTTGCAATCCTTGTGACCAAGTGCATTGTCAATTTCCAGATAATCCTTGTATTCAACGCATCAGTCTTAATGCTGTAAAACAAGCAGTTAACGAACACTTTTAAAACCCATTTGGAGATATCTTTTTTTAACAATACATTCGTTAAAAAAATATCTCGTATGAAACTAAAATTACTTAGCCTTTTGGTGTTTGTTTTGGCGCTTAATTCAATGGCTCAAATCCAAGCATTACCGCATCAAATTACAGATAATAAAGTTAAGCTAATAGCCTCTGCGGAGAATACTAAGCGCAGTCTGCAAAAGCCAACTCAGTGTAGTACTGATACAGTTGAATATCCTCGTTATAAAGCTACAAGTTTGTTTTCAGTGACTGTAGGAAAAGGCAGAAGTTTAGGTCAATTATATGCCTGTCCAAAACCTTTGGTCTTGTCTGGATTTTCATTCTATGGTTTTGTGTTGCCTTCATGGAAAACCTCTAAGAAAATGGAAATCTACTGCAGAGTATATAAGGCTGGGGCCGATAGTTTGCCAAAGGGCGCACCGTTAAGGGCTGATACGCTTTTAATCGATTCTACCTTTGGTGGAGGCGTGTTAACGGTAATTGAAAAACACGCTAATTTTAAACCAATCACCCTTGATAGTAATTATATATTAACCGTTGAAACTAATGATTCTCTGTTAACAGCAGGTGTTGTAACCAACTCTTATTCTGCCGGAGATGGCGCCAAAGAATGGTTGAATTGTGGCTCCATCAGTGGCTTGTGGTACAGAGGTCGTAACCTCAATGTAGGGGGGGCGCCTTTTGATTGCGATATCTTGCTTCACCCACATGTGGCCTACAAGTTTGGGACAGATTTTAACATTAAATTCAATTGCTATAACATCAATGATTCTGTTAAATTCATCAATGCAGCCCCAAGTAATTTTGCAGGCAGTAAAATGTATAATCGATACCTGCGCTACAACCTTGGGTATTTCTGCCATTTATGGAATGTAGGTAATAACACAGGTAGCCAGTATGTTGTTGATCAAAAAGTAAAATACGGTGTAAAAGGTAATTTTAAGGTCACGCTTATTTCAACCGTTTATGGTTATAGAGGAGGCATGGCCAATGGCTGCAGAGACACCTCTATTAAAACAGTTTATTTTAAACCAGATATGCCAACTTGTGTGGGGAATTTAAATGTTTGCCTAGGCGATACAGCCAAATTCACGGCTCAAAGTTTAGACACAGGCATTGTATTTGAATGGTTGAGCAAACCCAATGCCTCAACACCATTTTATACGGGGAAAAATTATTTCAAATATCCATTAATTGGCAATGATACTTTCTATTTAAGAGCCAATAACCATGGTTGTTTAAGCCCAGCTAGAATGGTGGCTATAACAGTCAATAAATACCCAAGCTACTGCACTGTTCGCAATGACTCTATTTGCGCGGGTTCAAAGGCCAATTTAAAGGCGAACTCAGATTTAGGCACAATTCTTTGGTACACTTCTGCCAATTCAAGCAACAGTGTTTATTCTGGTTCTGTTTTTCAAACAGGTGTATTGAATAGCGATACCTTCTTTTATGTGCAAGCCATTAACAATGGTTGTGCCCTAAGTCCACGTCAAATGGTTAAAGCCTTGGTGGGTTCTAATTTTGCACCACAGTCGCCTGTGTTGAGTAAAGACACTACCGTTTGTTTGGGCTCAGGAAATCCGGTAACTATTCAGGCTACTGCTCCAAGCGGATTAACCATCAGATGGTTTTCTGCCGCCAGCGGTGGAAGCAGTATACATACTGGTAATACTTATAATTTTATGCCAACTAAACGCGAAACAGTCACCTTGTATGCGGATGCTTTTAACGGCGTTTGTGGTAGTTCAAGAGAACCCGTTAACATCATAGTAGAGGATGTGCCTAGTATCAGTAATGTTGTCAGTCAAGCGGTTTGTAAAGGCGATTCAACTACATTGAGATTTGTATTGAATTTTGGAAAAGCTGATTGGTTTGATGCTTCTAGCAACGGCAATTTGTTAACGACCGCTACTTATTATACCGTTGCCCCTAATCAAACGACAGATTATTATGTGCAGCCATACAGTTCAGTTTGTAGAGCAATTAACCTCACTAAAATAACGGCTACTATTAATGCAGCGCCAGTCATCAATCAAATTTGGGGCGATACCATTTGTGCTAAAAACCCAGCCACTTTGCGCGCAAGGATAACAGGACAAGGTACTGTAGAATGGTTAGATGCAGACACCTCAACTTCAATACTTGGCAACGGTTTAAGCTTTGTAACCCCTGTGCTGAATGGCAGTAGAAAATACTATGCGCGACCTAGCTATGCTGGTTGTACTGCTAAGATTGTTTCTGTTCAGCCACTAGTAAGGCCAAGTCCATTCAGTGGATTCTCATTTGAAGTCATGACCTGGCAACAAGTAAAAGTGTCGCCTATCAACGCAGGTGGAGCTGCAGTGAAATGGTATTTTGGTGATGGCACAACTTCTAACAATTCAACCGTAACACATCGCTATCAAAATACTGGTAAATATCAAATTAAATTGGTATTGACATCACCTATTACGGGTTGTAAAGATTCGACCATAGTGGAAGTTCAAATTGATCCAAGCAACATTGAAAAGACTCAAATTACCAAAGGGGTTACTGTCTATCCAAATCCTGGAAAGCAATACTTTTTTATTCAATCAATAAATGAGCGTATCGAAGGTTTAAACTTGCGCATCATGAACATGACCGGTCAAGTTGTCCTTGAACAAACCATGAGTGCTGAGCAAGTCAATAAAGGGGTTCAAACGCAGATGTTGCCGGCTGGTATATACATGATCAGTCTGGAAGGACATCAAAGTTTCATGTGGATTAAAGAATAAGTTAAAAGCGCTTAGTAGGGATTGTTTTATCACTTTTTTGGGCCATAACTTTAGGCTAAAAAATCTTAATTTTGTGGCTTAATTAAATAGGCATGGAGCAAGTTAAACACAAGGTGTCGCAGATGGCAGAGCACCTCATAGGGTCTGAAATTATTAAGTTAGGGGGAGAAATCAGAGACCGTATCCTCAAAGGTGAGCAAATTTATAATTTTACTATTGGTGATTTCGATCCGAATTATTTTCCAATACCAGAAGCGCTCACGGCCTATATTATTGATGCCTATCGAAAAAACTTAACCAATTATCCTGTGGCAAATGGTGCGCCCGAACTCAGACAAGCCATTGTTGATTTATTAATGCAAAAGCAGGGCATTCAATACCATGCAGATGAAGTGCTTGTGGCTGGAGGTGCCCGCCCTATAATTTATGCCATTTACCAGGCCTTGGTAGATCCACAAGATAAAGTATTGTTCCCTGTGCCTTCATGGAATAACAACCATTATACCCATTTAAGCCATGCCCAACAAGTTTTTGTAGAAACTACTCCAGAGCAACAGTTTATGCCAACGGCAGAACAACTTGAGCCCTACATTCAAGAGGTTAGTTTATTGGCTTTGTGTTCGCCGCTGAATCCAACTGGTACCATGTTTACTCAAGAGCAGTTGCTAGGTATTTGTGATTTGGTCTTAAAAGAAAATCAAAGAAGGCCTAAAGATCAAAAACCTTTGTATGTGTTATATGATCAAATTTATTCCATGTTAACTTACGGTCAATCACATGTTGATCCGGTTGCATTAAGGCCAGAAATGAAGCCCTATACCATTTATGTTGATGGTATTTCTAAATCACTAGCTGCTACAGGCGTAAGGGTAGGATGGGGTTTTGGTCCTGCTCATATCATTGATAAAATGAAAAGCATTTTGGGCCATGTTGGGGCATGGGCTCCAAGACCTGAGCAAATTGCTGCAGGTAAATACTTGGCTGATGTCAACCGTTTAGATGCTTTTTTAAGTCATATCAAAGCCGCATTGCAACAAAGGTTACAGGCTTTTTATGAAGGGATACAAAATTTGAAATCACAAGGATTTGCCGTTGAAGCCATCCCTCCAGCTGCAGCCATTTATTTAACCGTTCAATTTGATTTGAAAGGGTATAGAACCCCCTCTGGCAATACCCTTCAAAATACCTCAGACATAACCGCCTATTTGTTGTCAGAAGCTAAAGTGGCCTTAGTGCCCTTTAGAGCTTTTGGAGCCTCTGATGATTCTACTTGGTTTAGACTCAGCGTTGGAACCACCTCAATGGACGATGTAAAGGCTTCGCTTAATGCCATTGAAATAGCGCTTAAATGCCTTCAGTACCCATGAAAATAAAGGCGATTTTCTTTTGCTTTTCTTGCTTTTGTTTGACGGCCTATGCGCAAGTGGAAGTTTTTAGGGGTGTTGTAGACACTTCAACCTACATAAAACCTGAAGATACCATCACTAAGCCACCTCAGTTTGATCAAGGCGTAGATGATTTTTTGAATTATTTAGAATCGCATTTCAATGAAAGACTGGTTCAGCAAAAACAAGCTTTTAATGTGGCTAAAGTGCAATTGACTTTTTACATTGGAAAAGATGGAAAGCCGGAAGATGTTATCTACAATTCTTCAGCCAATATGGCTGTTGCAAGTGAGCTGCAACGCATAGTATCTTCAATGCCCAAATGGACACCAGGTTATTTATCAGGCAAGAAGAAAAAAACCTTGATGGTGTTTTATTTGCAAGTTCAAGCCACCAATGATTTGCCACCTGTTAAGATTACGCAAATTAGTCAAATGGCTGAGTACACTGACCAAACCAAGCAAATAAAAATTTTTATCGTAACGGCAACCATTATGATCAGTGTTGCCCTGTGGATCATCAGTACAGTAAAGTAATACTAGTGCATAGAGGCTGTAAATGCCGCAGCAGTAGGGATCATTGTTGGGTCATACGATTGAACAGATGCGCCGTGTCTTACAATTTTAAGTGTTTCGATTTTGTCGCCTTGTACAATGCTATTTACAACGTCCATGCCTTCAATCACATGTCCAAAAACAGTGTGTTTGCCATCTAACCATGGTGTAGGAACATGGGTAATGAAAAACTGACTGCCATTGGTGCCCGGGCCAGCATTGGCCATGCTTAAAATGCCAGGGCCATTGTGTAATAAACTTTGGTTGAACTCATCTTTAAAACGATACCCTGGACCGCCTCTGCCATCGCCCATAGGGTCGCCACCTTGTATCATAAAGTCATTGATGACTCTGTGAAAGCTCAAACCATCGTAATAAGGAGTGCCTAAAGCTTTTATTTTATTTGGTAATTTGCCTTCTGCCAAGCCAACAAAATTGGCAACTGTCAAAGGGGTTTTGCTGTGTTCAAGTTGTAAAACAATACAGCCTTTATTGGTATGCATTTCGGCATAAATGCCTTCAGGTAATTGATTGTAATCCATGTCGCAAAATTAAGGGATAAAGTCTATGCAATTCAATTTAAATTTTACGGGTCTTTTGCTTATAATTTCGTAACATTGCAAATTCATTTTTAATTCGAATTGATTCATGTCCAAAGTGACAAAAGAAATATTGTTAGAGGCCTATACACTTATGTGTAGAGCTAGAGCAATGGCTGATATTTACGAAGAGAATCGCCCCATCACTAAGTATGTGCATTCTACTAGTAAGGGTCATGAAGCCATTCAGATAGCTTGTGGCTTTCAGTTGAAGCCTATCGATTATGTAGCGCCTTATTACCGCGACGAAAGTTTGTTGATGGCAATGGGAATGCAACCACATGAATTGATGTTGCAATTGTTGGCCAAAGCTGATGATCCATTTTCAGGCGGTAGATCTTATTATTCGCACCCCTCTTTAAGACGAGAGAATATGCCTACTATGCCACATCAAAGTAGTGCAACCGGGATGCAAGCCATTCCAGCTACTGGTATGGCCCATGGTATCAAATACAAAGAGTCTCAAAATCTCATAAAATCTATTGAAAAGCCAATTGTTGTTTGCAGTATTGGCGATGGTTCTATGACCGAAGGAGAAGTGAGTGAAGCCCTGCAAATGGCTGTGCTCAAGGAATTGCCAATTTTATATTTAGTACAAGACAATGATTGGGGCATTTCTGCCAGTGGCGATGAAATGCGCGCCATGGATGCCTATGAATTTGCCGCAGGTTTTAAAGGGTTAAAACGCGCTAAAACAGATGGGAGTGATTTTGTAGAATGTTACGAAGACGTAAAAGATGCTATAGATTGGGTGCGAAAAAACCGCAAACCAATGTTGTTGCATGCTAAAGTGCCATTATTAGGGCACCATACCAGTGGGGTTAGAAGCGAATGGTACAGAGATGATTTAGAACAAGATCTCCAAGAAGATCCTTTCCCAAAACTCAAACAAGTTTTAAAAGATTTAGCCATAGATTCGGCTCAACTAGAGGCCATTCAAGAACAAGCTAAAGTATTGGTTAAAGACAGTTTTGATAGAGCTGTTCAAGCTGCAGACCCTAGTCCAGAATCATTGTATTTGCATGAATTTGCACCTACACCAATCACTGAAGAATTAGGCGAACGCGCCCCAATTGGTAAAGATCCAATTGTAATGGTCGATGCTGCTTTATTTGCATGTGATGAAATATTAGACCAACATCCTGAAGCACTTTTGTATGGTCAAGATGTGGGCTACAGATTAGGCGGTGTTTTTAGAGAAGCTGCCACCTTAGCAAAAAAATATGGCAAAGACAGAGTCTTTAATACGCCTATACAAGAGGCTTATATTGTGGGCTCTACTGTTGGGATGAGCGCTGTGGGCTTGAAGCCAATAGTTGAAATTCAATTTGCTGACTACATTTGGCCAGGCGTAAATCAATTGGTTGAAGAGCTTTCAAAAAGTTGTTATTTATCTAATGGTAAATTCCCTGTTCAATCTTTAATTAGAATACCTACTGGCGCCTACGGCGGCGGCGGGCCATATCACTCTGGTACGGTTGAAAGTAGTATACTTCAAATAAAAGGTATTAAGGTGGTTTATCCATCTAATGCGGCAGATATGAAAGGCTTATTGAAAGCGGCTTTTTACGATCCTAATCCTGTGGTCATGTTTGAACACAAAGGTTTATATTGGAGCAAAGTGCCAGGTACTGATTTGGCCAAATGTCCAGAACCATCTTCTGATTATGTTGTACCCTTGGGTAAAGCCAGAATTGTTCAATACGCTTCTGAAGAAGCCGTAGAATATGGTGCTTCAGTATTTGTAGTTACCTATGGCATGGGGGTTTATTGGGCTTTAAATGCGGCAAAACAATTTGAAGAGCAAGTTGAGATATTGGATTTAAGAACCTTAAATCCTTGCGACGATGAAGCCATTTATGCAGGGGTTAAAAAACATGGTAAAGTGATTGTATTAACAGAGGAGACGCTTCGCAATTCATTTGCAGAAGCCATTGCCGGCCGTATACAAAAACACTGTTTCAATTATTTAGATGCACCTGTGGAAGTTATGGGGTCAGCTAATTTGCCAGCAGTGCCTCTCAATATTGGACTCGAAAAAGAGATGTTGCCGAATGCAGATAAATTGGCAACATTAATTGGCAATCTATTAGCCTATTAATATTAAGTTTAAAATAAAAAAAAGAGAGCAATTGCTCTCTTTTTTTATGCTTATTGTTTAATGAATTTGAGTACTTGGCCGGTGTCTTCTCTGCGCAGTAAATAAATGCCAGCAGGCCATGTGCTCACATTAATCTTTGTGCTTAATTCATTGTGATTAGCTTCATAGATCAATTGTCCATTGCTGTTGAAGATTTTCAAGTATCCAATATTAGATTCTGTTTCCAAATTCAAAATAGTTTGAACAGGATTAGGGTATGCCTGCCAAGCTTTGTTTGGGATAGGCTCAATGCCAGAGTTGCTACAATTGATTAGTCTGTTGACACAAATGATGGTGTCACAATTATTACAGGTATCAGTGATTTTAACACAAACATTGTAATTGCCATTCTTATTGATTGGTGCATGAAAATAATTGTTGTTACTAACAATTTGGCCGTCCACTTTCCATAGGAATTTACAGCAGTTAAAGTAGTTTTGGTTAATGGCTACATACCCATTCAATGACATTTTATATCTGCGGCCATTGCAACTGTCTATATAATTTAGGGTAGTGATTTTATTGCTCCAATTGCAGTTTTTAAAACAGTTTATGGTTTTGATCATGCAGAATGAGGTGTCGCAGCGGTTACAAGTATCAGTTACTTTAACGCACAAATAATACGTGCCATTTTGTGTTATAGGATAATTGACCCAATAGCTATTGCCAGCATTTTTACCATTCACTGTCCAATTGTATTTAAAGCAACTACTGTTGTATTGGAAACTGATATAGCCATTCACTGAATTGCGTAAGCCATAACCTTGGCAAGTATCCCAACTGTAGGAATAAGGGTTTCGGTTTTTCCAATTGCAGCTGTTCAAGCATGAGATGGTTTTTGTGCTGCAAAATGTGGTGTCACAGTTGTTGCATGTATCAGTCACTTTAACACAAACAGTGTAAGTGCCATTTGAATTTACCGGATAACTCATGTAATAATTATTGCCAGAATTCACGCCATTTACTTTCCATTGGTATTTAAAGCATGCCTTATTGCTATTAAAACTTATATAGCCAAATACACTTGCTTTTTTAGTAGTAGCATCACAGGAGTCGACAGTATAAAGCGTGGGATATTTGTTCTTCCAATTGCAATTTGGTAAACAACTAATGGTTTTGGTGCTGCTAAAAATAGTATCACAATTGTTGCAAGTATCTGTCACTTTACAAGAAATTGTATAACTGCCGTTTTGAGTTGCAGTATAGCTAAATACATTTCTACTGCTGACAACATTACCATTCACCTTCCATTGGTATTTAAAACAACCTATTAAATTGGAGTTAAAAAACACATATCCACCAACACTTGCTTTTCGAGAATTGCTATTGCAGCTGTCGTATGTGTTGTAAATAAAGTATCTTGATTTCCAATTGCAGGCATCGGCTGATTGGTAAAAACTTAAGGCACTTATTAATAATAGTAATAGGGTCAGATTTCTCTTCATGTTTTGGAAACTTGGTTGCAAAGTTAGACCCAATTAAGTTGTAATGGTTGCTTCAATGGCGAATGTTTTTTATAAGTATCTGATAGTTAGCGTCTTATATTTATTAGCTTTTTGATATTTTTTGTCACTTTTCGGTCTTTTATTAAAAATATTTTCTATATTTGTAAAAACCACTTATTGCTTTAACAGTAATAGCCTATGAAAAAAGTCCTACTGTTGCCCATTGTCTTTTCTATTTTGTGCTTAGTGTCTTGTTCTAAAAAGGACCAATACATTCCAGGCAATGTGCCCAAATCTTATAAAGATATTCCAACGGTTAAAGTTGAGAATTACATCAATCGCGTCTACATTGATTTGTTGGGCAGAGAACCTCTTGATGTTGAAGTTGTCAGAGATTTAGCCTTTTTAAGGGCAGGGGATTTAAGCTTCGATACCAGACGCCAACTCGTTAAAAGATTGCAAACTGATACCCTTTTTGTTGAGGGCGATTCTTGCTATAGAAAGGCCTATTACCAGCGTTTATATGATTTGTCAAAGGCTAGATTTTTAGAAGGCGCTGGAGATGAAGAGTTCTATCAACAAATTGGCAATGCTCAGTTTGCCATTTTGTCGTCAAGGTTAAATGGCGATTCAATTGGGGTGTTTGCCTCAATGGTAACGATCAACCGCTGCGCCAATGTTTTAAAATCAAATCGTTTATACAGATTTGGTAAAATTGGTTTCAATCAAATGTGTGCAGCCATGTTAGACAACCCTGTTTACGATGTCATCAATATGAATACTTTGAATTTTGTGAATGCTTCCTTTGATGATTTGTTTTTTAGATTTCCAACCAGAGATGAGTTAGATATTGCTTACGATATCATTGAAACTGGAAAGGGTGGTAGTTTATTTGGTGCTTTTGCTGACAATAAACCAAGTTATTGTTCTATGCTAACCCAATCAAGAGAGTTTTATGAGGGTATGATCAAATGGGCTTATTTAACTTTAGTGGGCAGAGAGCCTTCAACTCAAGAAACCTTTAATATGATGGATTCCTATTTTAAAACAGGAGATTTTCAACTTGTACAAGAAAACATTTTAGTGACAGATGAATATGCACATTTTTAAACTAGCCAGCTACACGCTCATAAGCATTAGTTTGCTTTTTGGGGCCTGCAAGAAAAAAGACCAGAGCACTTATGGTGTGGTTGATACCAACACCTATGGCAATAACCTCAATAAGGATAAAGACAAATCCAATATTGAATTCCATAGTATTTTGACCACCAATTTGTTTCAGAAGCCTTCGTCCATTAATGAATTGGCAAGGATAGATCGCGTTATGCAAAGCTGTGGTGATAAAACCCTCATCAATGAGGTCATTATCAGCAATTACATGAATTCGGCCAATGTGAAATTGCCTTCTCGAAAAATGATGATTGATTCCACTGAACGCTTTGTTGAGGAAACTTATATCCGTTTTTTTATTCGCCGCCCAACCGAAGCAGAAAAAACCTGGTTCATCAATTTTATCAATTCCAATAAATCCAATCCAAACTTTAGACCAGAGCTGGTATATACCGCCTTTGCAGCTTCTGATGAATACATGTTTTATTAATACTCAAACACTATGAAAAGAAGAGATTTTGTAAAGAAAGCAGCAGCCTTAACCGCCGGTGGAGTGGTGTTGCCATACATTGTGCCATCTGGTAGATTATTTGCCAGAACGAATGCGCCAAAAGCAGACCATGTAGTGATGGTCATGTTTGGTGGTGGTTTGCGTCAACAGGATTCCATTTTGCAAAGGTATCTGGCCGATAGTCAGAACTATAATGTAGAAGGAAATATCTTGTACAATATTCTAGAAGGGGCTGCTCCAAACGCTAAAATTGCCTACGGTACAACACCAGCTGGGCAACCAAATGGCAGTCAACCCATTCCTAAAATTCTATCTCAAAGCATACAAAAACAAGGAACTATTTTCGCTGAAATGCGCGCTATTTCTGGAGGGCACTATGGTGGGTGGAATTCACTTGTAACAGGCAGTTTGGTACAGGGTCAAGGGTTAAAGGTGAGGCCAGTAAATCCAACTATTTTTGAATACGCCCGAAGATTCGGAGGATTCAAAGCAACAGATGTTTGGTTTATTGGTAATACCATTTCGAATTCAATTCCTTTATTGAACTGTAGTAAACATCCTGACTTTGGATTGCAATACGGTGCCAACTTTTTTGCACCAGGCATTACTTTCGGAGGTGACGGTTATGCCACACTTTCAAATGCTAAAATTTACCATCCTCAAGAAGAGTTAGATCCCATGTATAAGATGAAAAATTTCTTAGACAATACCTTCAATATCAAGAAAGGAGAAATGCCGGGGATAAAGAATACCGATGATGAAAAAACGCAAATTAAAGAGTTTATAGACAACACTTTTAAGCGCCAACAAGCAGGCTTGATCCCTATGCCACCAGTTTCTGGTGGAGATGGTTACACGATAGGCTATGCAGCAGAAGTGTTGAGGGTGTTTAAGCCAAAGTTATTGGTGGTTAATTTAAGTAATATTGATGGCTGTCACAGCAATTTTACAGGGTATTTGCAAGCCATGCACAAGGCTGATCATGCGGTTGGTTTTTTATGGAATTACATTCAAACTCAAATCCCTGAAATGAGTGGTAAAACGATTATGACCTTTGCGCCTGAGTGCGGTAGAAATTTAAAACACAATCCCATACAAGACGAAAATGATTGGTATGGTTATGACCACGGAGATGCCAACTCATTGAGGGTTTTTGGTGGCATGGTTGGACAGAATGTGCCGTCAAATTTAATGATTGGCAGTGAGAGTAACTCAGTAGGCCGTGTTACGGATATGGCCCTCACCATTGCCGATATTTTAGGGTTCAAGAGCGATGTTCAAGCGGCTGGTTTAATTGATCCAATGTCTTTAAGTTTATTTGATAGGATATGAAGTCAGTAATTGTTTTTGCCTGTTGCATATTGGTTTTTGGTGTAGCTTGTAAAAAATCAAGCAGCAAAAATCCATACAGTTCTTGGACAGATGACCCAAGCAATCCTGCTAATGTCAATAAGCCAATAGATCCTAATACCATTCAAGGTTTGCATAAAAATATTTTCAAGCCAACTTGTTCTAACAGTGGTTGCCATGATGGTAATTTTGAACCTGATTTTAGAACAGTTGAAAGTTCGTATAATTCTCTCATAAACCGTTTGAGTACCAACACAGATCCTAACAATCCGCAATTCAATTTGAGGGTAGTCCCAGGAGATGCCGCTAAAAGTATGCTCCTGCATAGAATCAATAACTTTATTCCTGGTTCTCAAGGTATTATGCCATTGTCTGTTGATCCGGGCAGTGATTGGCCGGCCAAAAAAGCAGAGTATATTCAAAACATTGTTAATTGGATCAATGATGGCGCTAAAGACCAATTTGGTAATTTGCCAGGCAGTGTGGATTTTACGCCTCAAATGGGAGGGCTCATCGCTTTCGCAGATGGTGCAAGTACGCCATTGCCTAGATCATTATTTGCCCCAATTCAAATTCCTTCAGGCGCCAACACTTTAAAATTAATGATGGCTTATATTGACGACAAAACGCCCATCAATCAATTTACAGTGAATAGCGTGAACTTTTCGTTAACGCCTTATCAATACGATTCTACTGTCCAAACCATGACCATAGAGCCATCCGCGTTTAACGGCAAAGGGGTTCAAAATACCAATATTGATTATTGGCACAGCATAACAGTGAATGTGGCCGATTTGGGTTTGCCAGGCGATGTTATTTGGATCCGCACAGAAGTAGCTGATAAAGTTAATCCAGTGGTGTTTGTGCCTGCCTCTACTTCTTCATTCAATATGGTTAAACATTTTGCAATCAAAATCAATTAGCAAGCATGAGAAAGTACATAGTCGTTTTTAGTATTTTAATGGCCCTGTCAGCTTGCAAGAAAGAAACTGAGCCAGCTCCACCAACTATAAAATTAATCAGTGTGAGTTCAACTGAGTTATTGCAGTTTAAAGACAGTTTGGTTATAACCTTAGAGTATACTGATGTGAATGGAGACATAGGAGAAGACGACCCAGATTTAAACGATTTAATGGTTAAAGACAGACGTCTAAGCAATGCAGATTATTATTTTGTGAAGCCCTTGTCGCCACCATCGTCTGGCATCAAAATCAATGGCATAATTGCCGTTCAAATCAAAAATGCTTTTTTGCTGGGAACTGGTAACAGTGAAATTACTCAATTTGATATCAAGTTAAAAGACCGAGCAGGCAATTGGAGTAACAGTGTAAGTACCCCGGAAATTACTATAAAAAAATAAAGCGTTGAATAGGTGTTTGGTCATATGGCTTTGTGTTTTAGGATTCATTTTAAATGGAGGATCTGTTCAGGCGCAAACTACCTACAAAATGAGCAATGCCAAGGTATACAGTTGCAAAGGTAAACTCACAGATTCCGAGGGCAATAAGCAAGCCCCGAAAAAATATGCCAACAATGAAAATTATACCTTTACTGTTTGTGTAGTTGGTTCTAGCACCATCAATGTAAAGTTCAATGGGCCATTGTGTATTGAAAACATATCTGATTATTTAAAAGTGTATAAAGGCACAGATACCAATGGAGTCTTGTTAAGGACTTACACAGGGACTATCAATACGCCCTTGTCTATTAATGCTTCAGATACTTGTATTACTTTCTTTTTTCATTCAGATGCCAATATCGTTTGTGATGGTTGGGATTTGAATTGGGAAGCCAAAATCACATCTGTGCCTCAACCCAAATTTTCTGCCATTGCAGACCCAGATTGTAACAGCAATAAAATTCGAGTTACATTGGATCAATGGTTTAATTGTGATTCAGTGAAGGCTAAGAATTTTGTGTTGTCAGGCGCCTTGAGCACGGCCGTTACCAATGTGGTACCTGTTAATTGTAACAGTAAAAACGAAACCAAAACCTTTGATGTCTATTTTGCCAGTGGATTGAATAAAAGCGGTAACTATCTGTTGAATTTTAATTCATCGTTTAAAGATGCCTGTGACAGTATATGGAAAATCAACGCTAAGTTGAATTTCAAAATCAGTAATTGCCCAATTTTAGTCGATTTAAAATCTAACAGGTATACCTTGTGCAAAGGCTCTTGCGCTCAATTAACTGCAACTATTACTGGCGGGAATGTGAGCAATTATACTTATACTTGGCTCAGTGGAGGCCTTACCGGCGCGCCTCCAAAATGGGTATGCCCAACAGTCAACACCCAATACATTTTAAGAGTATCAGATGGTGTTTCAGTGCCTGGCTATGATACCATTGATATTGTTGTTTTAGATCCTCCGACTGCTCAAAACGACACCACCGTTTGTCAGTCATCAGCGCCTTTTAATTTAACGGCATCACCTTCAGGTGGGGTGTGGTCTGGAACGGGCATCACCAATGCCGCCAATGGTACTTTTAGTCCGTCTGTTGCGGGTGGTGGCACGTTCAAAATCTATTATACAATTGGGACTTGTAGAGACTCTGTGATGATTACCGTTAGACCAATTTGGGCGGGTAATCCGAATGCGGCTTGTCCGAATGCACCAAAGTTCATGGTAACAGGTTTTACGCCAACTGGAGGAAAATGGTCAGGCCCTAACATTGATTCTTTTGGTGTAGTTACCCCAACTTCAAGTCCAAGTACATTTGTGGTAACCTATACCTGGAATGGTTGTAGCAGCAATAAAACCATTAACATCGATGGCATTAACATTAAACAGTTTGATACGGTTTGTAAATCAGTCACGCTTGATACCTTTAAATTTACCCCTAAAGGCGGCGTCTGGACTGGCCCTTCCGTTACCAACGCCAGCCTGGGTATTAACAACCCTAATGCAGCCGGTGCGGGGACTAAAAATTATATATATACCATCAATGGTTGTAGAGATACATTGCAAAGGTATATTTCAGATGTAGATGCCAGATGGGATGAAATTGTTTGTCCTGATGCGGGTAATAAAGTCTTACCACTGGGCTTGCCTTCAGGTGGCTATTGGACCGGTAAAGGCATAATTGATTCATTAGCAGGGGTATTCTCTCCTGATTCTTTTAAGGTACCAAGTCAATCAACCTTTACCCAAACCAATTTAACTTACCATGCTTTGAATGGTTGTAAAGATGTTAAAATCATTTACTTGAGGTATTCAAGGTTTTATACCGATACTGTAAAGAATTGTGTGTCTGATACAGCGTATTTTATGCGCTATCAATACATCAAAAATGACCCTTGGAATTTATTGTTTACTGGTAGTAAAGGCATAGTCGGAACTAGTGTTTATAGTCAAAAGTTTAGCCCAGCTCTGGCCGGTAGAGGCAGTATTAATACCATTATTGGCGACGGCAATGGTTGTAAAGATACCCTCATCATTATGGTGCATCCAAGAGCAGCTATTCAAAAAGACACCAGTGTTTGCATTGCGGATGATGCATTTAAATTATTCAATGGCACAGGAAAGGGAACTTTTTCAGGTAAAGGGATCAGCAACGCGATAACAGGTTTGTTTTCGCCTCTGCTTGCAGGCGTAGGCACGCATATTATTTTGTTTAATTATCCAGGAAAATGCCAAGATACCGTTAGAGTGACTGTTAGGCCATTGCCAACAGTGAATGTTTTGGGTTTATTGGCCAATTACTGTATGCGCGATAGTAATACACAATTGGTATTGATGCCAGGTGGAGGCACATTATCCGGTGCAGGCATTACTGATAGCAGCTTTAATCCTTACAAAGCGGGCACTGGTTCGCATACCATTACTTATAAAGTAGGCAGTGGCAAGTGTGTTAATAGTAAACAATATGCCGTTCAAGTGGCAGATACGCTGAAGTTTTCAATCAGCTCAGATAAAGATACGATTTGTCCGGGAGTGCCTGTTACCTTATCCTCGCAAATCAAAGGGGGAACAGGGAATTACCAATGGCAATGGAGCAATGGCGCAAGCAATGTTCAGAATATTTATGTGCTACCTAAGGCCACTACACAATACTGGGCCATTGTGAAAGATGGTTGTTCAGACTCTGTTATGAGGGCTTTATCCGTGTATGTGCATCCAAAGTTTTTTGGTCAAATTACGACCAGTCCAATTCAATGTTATGGCAATTTGGGGTTTGCAGAAATTAAAATGACCGGAACAGGGCCATACTCATACACATGGAATACTATTCCTCAGCAATTTACTCCAAAAATAGCCGCAGGGGTAGGCACAACCTACAAAGTATATGTTAAGAATGATTTAACGCAATGTACCTACGATACAACGGCCAATATACCGGGTTATTCGCGTATAAGAGCTTACTTCGCAACATCGCCTGCAGGCCAATGTTTGTATAGTAATAACGCCTTGTTGCGCATTATTGATTTAAGTGAAGGTGGTCGATCTGGTTTCTGGGATTTTGGCGATAATGTGCAAGTGCCTTACACGCAAGGGGTCAATCCATCTCATCAATACGCCGGCGATACAGACAGTTACACCGTTACGCTCTGGATCAAAAATGAGGGCAATTGTGTAGATAGTTTTTCAGTTAGAATTTGTGTGCTTGATACCATTACTTTATTCATTCCAAATGCCTTTACACCTAATGATGACGGCAGTAACGATGTGTTCAAAATCAATTCTGGCTCGGTGAGTAAAGCCAACATTCAAATCTATAACCGTTGGGGAGAACGCCTGTTTGAAACGGATGATTACAAGCAAGGTTGGGACGGCACATACCAAGGTCAAGCTTGTGCAACCGATTACTATGTCTATTTGATCAAGTACAAGGGAAAGAAAACACCTTGGCGATACAAAAAGGGGTATTTTTATTTGCTGCGTTAGCCTAGCGTCAAAATAAATTGCCTCAATTTGCGTTTTCTATGCTAAAATCCTTATTTTCGTAAATTGTTTCCTCATACATCAAGATGAAATTAAAAGCACTATTTGCCCTATTGGCTATTGCCACCATACCTTTCCAAGGCTTCTCTGAAAAGGCTAAAAAAGTCAGTTCACTCGATTTTGGTCCTTACATTGGTGGCTCTAATTACTTTGGTGATTTAACTGAAGATTACCAACCATTATGGAACAAAACCAAATTGGCGGGTGGTTTAATTTGCCGTTATAACTATGGCCCTTATTTAACTTTCAAAGGCACAGCTTTGTATGGTCAAATTCAAGGGTCTGATAAAAATTTCTCAAACGATGCTTACCGCACCCGTAGAAATTTAAGCTTCAAATCTGATATTGTTGAATTCTCAATTCAAGGTGAATGGAATATCATCGGCTACGAGAACACCAGAACTTCATATGGTTGGTCCCCTTATTTATTTGGCGGTATTTCAGTTTTTCGTTTTAATCCAAAAGCGCAATTCAAATACATTCAAGGCGTTTCTGATCCAAGTTTAGAATCACAAAATGATCAATGGATAGAATTGCAACCATTGGGAACAGAAGGTCAGGAAACCACCAAATACAACGATAAAAAACGTTATTCATTGACTCAAATCAGTATTCCATTAGGAGCAGGATGCAAATGGCAATTGGGTGATTATTGGGCAATTGGGTTTGAATTTGGCGTAAGAAAAACCTTTACAGATTATTTGGATGATGTTTCAACAATTTATGTAGACCCAATCATTGTAGGTGGCGCAAGTGGCCCTATGGCTAATGCTTTAAGAGACAGAAGTTATGAAGTTAACCAAGCGGCTTTTGATAACAACGAAGGCAGAGGCAATGCTTCACTTAAAGACTGGTACATGATGGGCGGTTTAACTTTGACTTACCGAATTCACGGTGGTCGTACACAATGTTTTAATTTCTAAGCCTATTGCCTAGATTTTACTGTGTCAACCCTTAGGCTGTTATTGTTTTTAACCCTGCAATTGTTTGCAGTTCATGCTAATGCCCAACGTTTTCGTAATGGGGTAACTGAACTTGGACTAATGGGTGGTATCAGCAATTATTTTGGCGATATCGCTCCAGAGATTGTTTGGGGAGAATCGCACCCTGCATTTGGTTTACTTTACAAATACCATCACAGCCGTTACTTTAGTAGTCGCTATCAATTCTCTTATGCCAGTATATCCGGTAAAGACAAATACTTTAATGGTCAAGCCTACCGCAATATTCAATTCAATTCCAATATCTATGAAATGGGCTATTTTATGGAATTCAATTTTAAGCCCTTTGGTATCAATGCCAATCAGCATGAGGAAACCGGAACAACCTATGTTTTTAGTGGGGTAAATATGTTCTTATTTGAACCAACTGTAACCTTGCCCAAGGGCGATGAGTTGTCATTAAGAGATTTGGGTACAGAAGGTCAAGTGATTAATGGCAAACGCACGTATTCATTAATCCAACCTGCAATTAGCTTGGGTTTAGGTTATAAATTCAATGTCAGACGTAAAACCGTCATTGGCCTTGAAATAGGGTTTAGAAAAACCTTTACAGATTATTTGGACGATACTAAAAATGACTATGCAGACTATGCTACTATTGTTGCAAAGCAGGGTGCTGGAACGGCAGAATACGCTCATCCAGAAACTTTAACAGGCGCTAAGCCAATTCGAGCAGGTGTGAATAGAGGGGATGCCAATTTTAAAGATTGGTATTTCATTGCAGGCATAACAATAAGTTTTAGAAATGTAATTGGGGATCCATGCGCCCGTCTATGATCTGTTTAAAATGCCTAAATAAGACTCAAGAAATCTTGTAATAATCAATTACTTTTGCAGTTAATTCAATCATGTCAAACCCAGAACTTCGCAATCAAATAGATCCTAATAAATTGCCGAGGCACATTGCTATCATTATGGATGGTAATGGAAGATGGGCCAAGAAGCGTGCACTCCCAAGGGTAATAGGACACGAATATGGGGTTAAGTCAGTTAGAACCATAGCCGAGTCTGCCGCTAAGTTGGGCGTTAAGTTTTTGACTTTATATACCTTTAGCACAGAAAATTGGAATCGACCTGCTTTAGAAGTAAAAGCCATTATGGCCCTCTTGGTCAAAACCATTCGCAAAGAAGTAGCTACCCTTCAAAAAAATAATATTCGCTTGCGTACCATAGGCAACATCAAAGCTTTGCCAGTTGACGCTTATAATGAATTGCAAGAAGCCATGGCATTAACAGCCAATAATACCGCTATGGATTTGGTTTTGGCTTTGAATTACAGTGCTAGATGGGACATTGTCCAAGCTACACAATCCATTGCAGAACAAGTTAAACAAGGGGTTTTAAACAGTGATCAAATCAATGAAACAGTCATCAGTCAGGCTTTAAATACAGGAAATTTACCTGAACCAGAATTGTTGATCAGAACTAGTGGAGAGTTCAGAATAAGTAATTTCTTATTATGGGAAATGGCTTACAGTGAGTTTTATTTTACAGATATGTATTGGCCAGAATTTGATGAAGAAGCGTTTTACAAGGCCATTATTGATTACCAGAAACGCGAAAGGAGATTCGGAAAAACCAGTGAACAAATTGCTTAAACACATCGCCCAATTATGGATTTTGCTGTTGTTTGCTGTTGCAAATGCACAAGATACTACTTCACAATATTTACAGTTGGATTATAATAAACCAAAGGAGTATGTGATTGTTTCAATGGAAACTAAAGGCAATCAGTTTGTCGACAAGAACATCATCATCTTCAATTCTGGGTTGTCTTATAATCAAACCATCAAAGTCCCAGGAACTGAAATCTCACAGGCCATTGATAATTTATGGGCCCAAGGCTATTTTTCATCCGTTAGGATTTATGCTAAAAAGATAGTTAACGATCAAATATATTTGGTGTTTGAAGTGTCAGAAAGACCTAGGCTTTCCAAATTTTCAATCAGAGGGGTAGGGAAGTCAGAAGCCAAAACATTAAGAGATGAGCTCAGTGTAAAATCAGGCATGGTAATCAATGAAGACATGTTAAATAAATTGCGCCGTGAAATCCGTTCTCATTATTTCAAGAAAGGGTATTATGGTGTTGCCATTGATTTTAAACAAGAGTCAGATTCAGTGCCAAATAAAAATATTTTGCGCATTGCAATCGACAAAGGCAGCAAAGTAAAAGTGCTCGATATTGAGTTCGCAGGCAATCAAGATTTGTCAGACAAAGAACTCAGAAAAGCCCTGAAAAAGACTAAGCGTCTGCATAAGAAAATCAATATTTTTGCTTCCTCTAAGTTTGTTGAGGAAACCTATAAAGAGGAGTTAAAATCGGTCATTGCCAAATACAACAGCAAAGGCTATCGCGATGCCAGTTTGGCTTATGATTCAGTAGTGAGAATTAGTAAAGACCGTTTGGTAATTAAGATAGGGGTCAATGAAGGCCGTAAATACTATTTTAGAAACATTACTTTCACAGGGAATAACAAATACTCTAGCGCAGACCTTAGTAAAGTAGTTGGCATCAAAAAAGGAGATATTTACGATCAATCAATACTTGATGAACGTTTGATATTCAGTCCAAATGGAACTGATTTATCTAGTTTATACATGGATGATGGCTATTTGTTTTTTGGCGTTACCCCAGTAGAGATTAAAGTTGAGAATGATAGTATAGACATTGAAGTACGTATTATTGAGCGCTCACAAGCGGTATACAACAAAATCATTGTTAAAGGCAATACCAAAACGTCTGATCATGTGGTGCTTAGAGAACTTAGAACAAGGCCAGGACAAAGATTCTCAAGAAGTGATATTCTCAGATCTCAAAGGGAATTGTCTCAGTTAGGCTATTTTGATCCTCAAGCCATTAGTGTGTTGCCTATTCCAAATCCTGCAGCAGGTACAGTAGACATTGAATACACAGTGTCTGAAAAAGCCAATGACCAAATCGAATTGTCTGGCGGTTGGGGTGGTAATAACAGAGCAAATAATGCCATGTTAGGCCAAGCTTATGGTTATGGCGGGCTTGTTGGTACACTCGGTTTGAGTCTGAATAATTTCTCTACCAGAAAATTATTAAAGCCTTCTATGTGGAATCCATTGCCTTCTGGTGATGGACAGAAGTTAAGCATCAGAGCTCAGTCTAATGGATTGTTTTACCAGTCCTATAATTTCTCTTTTACAGAACCATGGTTTGGGGGCAAAAAGCCAAACGGATTTACTTCAAGTATATATAGAACCAATCAATCTTTTGATGGAAGAACCAAAAATGACCCAGCAAAACGATTCATTAAAATTACAGGCTTGTCACTATCACTAAGTAAGCGCTTACGTTGGCCTGATGATTATTTCTCTAATTTTTATTCCTTTACCTTTCAACAGTACCAGCTTCAAAATGCGAATGGTGCTTATGGTCTACAATTAAATACGGGGAGAAGCAATAACATTGAATTTAAATATGTTTTGACCAGAAATTCTGTGAATGAGCCAATTTTCCCAACAGGGGGATCGACTTTCACTTTGAGTATAGCTGCAACGCCGCCTTTCTCATCCCTGTCAGGTAAAGACTATAGCAATATCTCTTTGGAAGACAAGTACAAATGGATTGAATACCATAAGTGGAAATTCGACGCTGAGCAGTACCAAAAGGTTTTTGGTAAGTTTGTTATTGCTACAAAACTCAGATTTGGATTTTTAGGGTATTACAACAAAAACATAGGCCTATCTCCTTTCGAGCGTTTTATGGTTGGGGGTAGTGGTTTGAACAGTTTTGGTAATATAGGTACTGAAATCATTTCCATGCGTGGGTATCCAGATCGTACCATCACTCAAAATGCTGTCGGACCTGATGGTAATTCCGGTGCGGCCATGTTCAATAAGTTCACCTGTGAGTTAAGATTCCCTGTAACCAATTCGCCTACAGCCTCCATTTATTTACAAACCTTTGTTGAGGCAGGTAATGCTTGGATGGCTAAAAATACCTTTAATCCTTTTGATTTGAAGCGCAGTGCGGGTGTGGGCATGAGGGTGTTTTTGCCAATGTTTGGCTTGCTCGGTTTGGATTATGCCTATGGTTTCGATTGGAAAACCTTATCGCCAGGTCTAACAACCAAGCCCGGACAGTTCCATTTCTTCATTGGTCAACAGTTTTAAAAAGCTTGGCTAAGGCTTTGATTTCCAATCGGATAATTATTTTGGAAAATCCCTAATAATCCGCTACCTTTGCAGTCCGTTTTAAAAACCGCGTTCTGTCTAATGGATCCATTAAAAGCGTTTGACATTGAGTTTATTAAACTAAAAGATGGAGAACATGTTTTAGATTGGAACATTGACAACTCGTTTTTTGAAGCCTTTAAAAGTTCTTTAACAACCAAAGCGATTCAGCTTCATTTGGTATTGATAAAATCGACTAATATGTTTACCCTCGATTTTTCAATTCAAGGTAGCGTTGATGTAGCTTGTGATAGATGTTTAACAGATATCCAATTGCCTATATCAGCTCAACAACAAGTGGTGGTCAAAATCACAGATTTTCCTAAAGAAAACGAAGATGATTTGATTTACTTAACCCCACATGACTACAAAATCAGTATTGCTCAGCATTTGTTTGATTTTATAGCCTTGAGTTTACCCATTAAGAAAACTTGTGATTCTGCCGGTCAAACATGCGACAGCGCTGTTACCAGTAAAATTACCAGCACCATTGATGTAGATGTTCCTGAATCAGACTTAGTTGATGAAGATCTTGACGACAACGAAATAGAAGATTAAACCATTAAAGATAAAATACAATGCCAAATCCTAAACGAAAAATATCTCGCACCAGAAGGGACAAACGCAGAACTCACCACAATTTGGATAACAAGCAATTCATTGCTGACCCAAGCACTGGCGATGTAGCTTTGTATCACCGTGTAAACCTTGAAACAGGTATGTACCGCGGTGTCAAAGTCATGAAAGGTCGCAACGACTAATTAGCTCATGACCATGCGTATTGGATTAGACGCAATGGGTGGTGATTATGCACCACTTGAAGCTGTTAAAGGCGCTTTAGCTGCCAAGGCAGAAATGCCCGAAATAGTGCCAGTATTATTCGGTCATCATGACCGTATTGTGGCCTGTTTAAAAGAGCTTAATGCCCTAGAAGACAGTTTTGAAATCGTTCATGCCGAAGAAATCATCGACATGGGTGAGCATGCAACTAAAGCCATTGCTCACAAGAAAAACTCAAGCATCAATATTGGGTACAAACATCTTGCAGAACAAAAAATAGCTGCCTTTATTGGCGCAGGTAATACTGGTGCCATGTTAGTGGGTTCTATTTTTTCAGTTAAAGCAATCGATGGCGTACAAAGACCTACCATCGCCTCACTTTTGCCAAAAGTAAGTGGCGGTTTTGGTGTTCTAGTCGATGTTGGAGCCAATGCCGATTGCAAACCAGAAGTATTGAATCAGTTTGCTATATTGGGCTCATTGTATGCCCAGAATGTATATGGAATCAATGATCCTAAGGTGGCGCTTTTGAGCATTGGAGAAGAAAAAGAGAAAGGCAACTTGTTGATTCAAGCGGCTTATCCAATTTTAGAAACCAATGACCGCATTCATTTTGTTGGCAATGTTGAAGGCAGAGATTTGTTCAACGATAAAGCCGATGTTATTGTTTGCGATGGTTATACAGGCAATATTGTATTGAAATTGTGCGAAAGCATGTATTATAATTTCTCAAAGTTGGGCATTCAACACGATTATTTAGAACGTTTTAATTTCAAACAATATGGTGGCTCAGCTATATTGGGTGTTAATGAAACCGTGATTGTTGGTCATGGCATATCTAAAAGTGAAACATTTGTGAGCATGTTCAGATTGGCTCAAGATGTTGTCAATTCAAAATTGATTGAGAAAATAAAACAATCTTTTTGAGACTTTTTAAATCTTATTTTTTAATTTGCAACGCTTTTAAGAGCATTATAGAAGTATAAATGAGTAAGATAACAGCTGCAATTACTGCCATCGGTGGATATGTTCCAGAAAAGCGTTTAACCAATGCTGATCTAGAAAAACTAGTTGATACCAACGATGAGTGGATTCTCTCAAGAACTGGGATTAAAGAAAGAAGAATTCTGGACGTGCCTGGTTTAGCCACCTCTGATATGGCTGTGCAAGCTGTTAATGAATTACTTAAAAAACGCGGCATTTCGGCCGAAGAAATAGACTTATTAATTGTTGGTACTGTTACGGGAGATATGATATTCCCTTCATGTGCTAATATAGTATGTGATAAAGTAGGCGCTAAAAACGCATGGAGTTTTGATGTGGCTGCAGCTTGTAGTGGTTTTTTGTATTCACTTGATATTGGTTCAAAATACATTGAAAGTGGCCGTTACAAGAAAGTTGTAGTATGTGGCGTTGATAAAATGAGTGCTATCATTGATTACACTGATCGCAATACCTGTATCATTTTTGGAGATGGTGGCGGCGCTGTGTTACTTGAACCTAATGAAGAAGGGTTCGGTATCATGGATTCTATTTTAAAATCAGATGGCAGTGGTCGTGAGTTTTTACATCAAAAAGCAGGTGGTTCATTAAAGCCACCAACACATGAAACCATTGATGCTCGCGAGCATTATGTATACCAAGAAGGTAAAACGGTATTTAAATTTGCAACTACCAATATGGCGGATGTTTCAACTTCTATTATGGAACGCAACCATTTAGGAGCAGATGATATTACCTATTTATTAGCCCATCAAGCCAATAAACGCATTATTGATTACACGGCAGAGAAAATGAATTTGCCTCAAGAAAAAGTCCTTATGAACATTGAGCGCTATGGTAATACTACCAGTGGCACTTTGCCTTTGTTGTTCTGGGATTATGAGAAATTATTTAAAAAAGGAGATAACTTAATTTTAGCTACATTTGGTGGCGGCTTCACATGGGGCAGCATCTACATCAAGTGGGCATATGATTCAAATTAAACCATTCAAAAAAACACCTATTTATTATGGATATTAAAGAAATAGAAAACCTCATCAAATTCGTTTCCGCTCAAAAAAATGTTGGAGAAGTTGAGATTGAGAAGAAAGATTTCAAATTGGTTATTCGCAAACCAAGCACTACGGTTTTACAAGCTCCGCAAGTGGTTCAAGCCACTGCACCGGCGCCAGCTGCTTTGCCAGTAGCCCCAGCTGCTTTACCAGCATCTGCTCCTGAAGCAAAGGCCCCAGCCGTTGAAGCTGCTGCGAGTAATTTAATTACCATTAAATCACCAATGATTGGAACTTTCTACCGTTCTTCTTCACCTGATAAACCAGCATTTATCAATGTAGGCGACGAAGTAAAAGCAGGTAAAACTGTTTGTATCATCGAGGCCATGAAATTGTTCAATGAAATTGAATCAGAAGTGAGTGGTAAAATCGTTAAGGTATTGGTAGACAATGCTACGCCTGTTGAATACGACCAACCATTGTTCTTAGTTGAACCAAACTAATTTTTACTTTTAAGGTTAAACCTGTTTTAAACAAATTATGTTTAAGAAAATACTGATTGCCAATAGAGGCGAGATTGCATTGCGTATTATCCGTACTTGCAAAGAAATGGGCATTAAAACTGTTGCCGTATATAGTACCGCAGACAAAGATAGCTTACATGTGCGTTTTGCAGACGAAGCGGTTTGTATTGGCCCTGCTCCAAGTGCACAATCCTATTTAAAAATCCCAAACATTATTGCAGCTGCTGAAATTACGAATGCAGATGCCATTCACCCTGGTTATGGCTTCTTGAGTGAGAATGCTAAATTTAGCCAAGTGTGTAAAGATCATGGTATTAAGTTCATTGGTGCTACACCAGAACAAATCAATTCTATGGGCGATAAGAGTAATGCTAAAGACAGCATGATCAAAGCTGGCGTACCAACTATTCCGGGCAGCGATGGTTTATTGAATTCCTTCGAAGAAGGGGTGGCATTAGCTAAAACCATTGGTTACCCTGTTATTATTAAGGCTACTGCTGGTGGGGGCGGTCGTGGTATGCGTATTATTTGGAAAGACGAAGAATTTGAAAAAGCATGGGAATCTGCTAAAACCGAAGCTGCTGCAGCATTTGGTAACGATGGGATTTACATGGAGAAATACATTGAAGATCCAAGACATATTGAAATTCAAATTGCAGGTGATCAATATGGCAAAGTTTGTCATTTAAGTGAAAGAGATTGCAGTATTCAACGTCGTCACCAAAAATTAATTGAAGAATGTCCGTCACCGTTCATGACCCCGGAATTGCGTAAAAAGATGGGAGAAGCTGCTAAAAAGGCTGCTCAATGCATCAATTACGAAGGCGTAGGTACAGTAGAGTTCTTGGTAGACAAGCACAGAAATTTCTACTTCATGGAAATGAATACCCGTATTCAAGTTGAGCATCCTGTAACTGAAGAAGTTATCAATTATGACTTGGTAAAAGAGCAAATTTTAATTGCAGCTGGCCAACCAATTTCAGGTAAAGATTACGAGCCAATTAAACACGCCATTGAGTGTCGTATTAATGCCGAGGATCCTAATAATAATTTCAGACCTAGCCCAGGTAAAATTTCTAATTTTCATATTCCTGGTGGACACGGTATTAGAGTTGACACACATGCTTACGCCAATTATGTCATTCCTGCGAATTACGATTCAATGATTGCCAAGTTAATTGTGAGTGCTCAAACCCGCGAAGAATGTATTGTTAAAATGGAAAGAGCCCTTGAAGAATTTGTGATTGAAGGTGTTCACACATCAATTCCTTTGCAAAGACAAATCATGGCAAATAAAGACTTCCGTGAAGGCAACTTTACGACTGCCTTTATGAATACTTTTGAATACAAGCCATAATATGAAGCCCTTTACAATATTAGCCTTGTCTTGCTTTTTAAGCATCTCGCTTAAAGCCAAATCTGCAGATACCCTAACAGGTACTTGGAAGTCTAATGTAAGAGGGGTTCAATGGATGTATCATTTCTCTAAGGACAGTGTATTGCAAATTCAACAAGGAAAAGACACTTTGTTGTCTGTTTATAAATTAGATACTTCAAACACTTGGCCTAAATCTATTGACGTAAAAGTTTTAGATAGTAAGACCAAACAATACTTGTTTATCCAACGCGGCTTGATTGAGTTTATGGGACCTGGTAGAATTAGATGGCGTTTAGGCGCTATGGATCAACCTCGTCCTAGTAGTTTCTTGCCTAGAGGGAATGAGGAAACCCAAGTGTTAACTAAGCAGCCATAAAGGCGTTAGATTTTCTATTCACCTTGTTTATAAAACAACAAGGAGTACCCGTTTCTTTTGACTAAATTTGTTTAAAATTTTAAAACCATGTGTGGTATTGTGTCTTATATAGGCCCTAAGGAGGCTTATCCTATTGTTGTAAAAGGTTTAAAGCGTTTAGAGTACCGTGGCTATGATAGTGCCGGTGTTGCGCTTATTCACAACGATGAGTTGAATATTTATAAAACCAAAGGCAAAGTAGCGGATCTTGAAGCCACTACTGCTGGTAAGGATGTTGCTGGTAATGTTGGTATGGGTCATACCCGTTGGGCCACTCACGGTGAACCTAACGATGCGAATGCCCATCCTCATTTGTCTCAATCTAAAAATTTAGCGGTTATTCACAATGGCATCATAGAGAATTATGCCACCATCAAAGAGGCGCTAGAGAAACGCGGTCACGTGTTTATGAGTGATACCGATACCGAAGTCTTGATCCATTTAATTGAAGACATTCAAGTGAATGAGAATATTTCAGTAGATGAGTCAGTGCGCTTGGCCTTGAATCAGGTGATTGGCGCCTATGCTATAGTGATTTTGGTTAAAAATGAGCCAGCTAAATTAATAGCCGCCAGAAAGGGTAGTCCTTTGGTGGTAGGTATTGGTCATGAACCTGGTGAATTTTTCATGGCCAGTGATGCAACGCCTATTGTTGAATACACGCGCGATGTAACCTACTTAAACGATGGTGAAATTGCCATTGTAAAAGATGGTGAATTGAGCATTAAAACCATAGAGAATGTGGCAAAAACCCCGTTCATTCAAACACTTGAAATCAATTTAGAAGAGATTGAAAAAGGCGGTTACCCGCACTTTATGTTGAAAGAGATATACGAACAACCTAAATCTATTTATGATAGCATAAGAGGTCGTATTAATCCTCAAGCAGGCAAGTTCGCCATGCGCAGCATGAATGAATATGAAGATAAATTGCGCAATGTAAAGCGTTTGATTTTGATTGGTTGCGGCACCAGCTGGCACGCTGGCTTGGTAGGAGAGTATTTGTTTGAAGAGTATGCGCGCATTCCTGTAGAAGTGGAATACGCCTCAGAATTTAGATACCGTAATCCGGTGATTTATCCGGATGATTTAGTGATTGCGATTTCGCAAAGTGGTGAAACAGCTGATACTTTAGCCGCTATTGAATTGGCTAAAGAAAAAGGCGCCACTGTGTTTGGTGTGTGTAATGTGGTGGGTTCATCTATTCCTCGCATGAGTCATGCTGGGGCCTATACACATGCTGGACCTGAAATTGGGGTGGCATCAACCAAAGCTTTTACTGCTCAAGTTTCTGTTTTGACCTTGATGGCTTTGGCCGTGGCGCAAATCAGAGGCAGCATATCACAGGATAGATTGCGCATGGTTTTGAGTGAACTTGAAAATATTCCTACTTTGGTGGAGCGTGCTTTGAAAACCAACGAACAGGTCATGAAGATTGCAGCCATTTATAAAGACGCTCGTAACTTTTTGTACTTGGGTAGAGGGGTTAATTTCCCTGTTGCGCTCGAAGGTGCGCTTAAGTTAAAAGAGATTTCATACATCCATGCAGAGGGTTATCCTGCAGCTGAAATGAAGCATGGTCCTATAGCCTTGATTGATGAGGAAATGCCTGTAGTGGTAATTGCCCCAAAACGCGGTATGTATGAGAAGGTAATGAGCAATATTCAAGAGGTAAAAGCCCGAAAAGGTAAGATCATTGCGATTGTTACCGAAGGCGATACCAAGGTAAAAGAGATGGCAGATTATGTGATTGAAATACCTGATACCGAAGAAGCACTTACCCCATTGTTGTCTACCATTCCATTACAATTATTAAGCTACCACATAGCAGTCATGCGTGGGTGCAATGTAGACCAACCAAGAAATCTGGCTAAGAGTGTAACGGTGGAGTAATCCTGATACTGGTTTTTGGTTTTAACCCCTGTCTTTGTTTTTAAAGTAGACAGACCTTTTATTTATATCACCAATGCATGAACATGATAGACTAAAGTATTATCATATGTAATAATTTGAGGATAATTATTGGCTAGGCATGATATTTTGTATACTGACAATTAAGAATTAAATTCGTGTGTATTTATAAGTCTAATGTAAATTAATTTTATCATGAATAATATCTACTTAATTATTTTGGTCCTATTCAATTTATTGACCACCTCGCAACTTGTTTTTGCACAAAAGTCTGAAGATTTACCATGTATTGAAAGATACCAAAATCTGATTAAAAGTATGAAGACAAACGAAGGACAGTTTGATGCCGATGTAAATAAATATTATAACTTATTTTATTATAATAAGGATGTTAATGGTAGCGTACCAAGTGATCTCAATAATTTTTTCCAAGAATACGGTACACCTGGTAGTTCTGAGTATACAAAAAATACGTTTAAGGTAGACATAAACACTGGTATAGTATTTTTAATTTCTGAATGGAAATATTCCTGGAAAGCTGAATATAATTATTCTTTGAAAGCGTTTCATCCTATTATAGGTCCTCTCCAAATTTATTTTGATGAAATATATGGTCAATTAATTCTTCCGAAACAAAATAAAAAAGTCTCAATTACTTCAAGGTCTTATTCTCCTAATTTAGGATTTACTCTTAAAGTTTCGGATGATAGAGAAAATAACACTATAGAGACTGAAATTATTGATGCATTTGGAAACTTAAGTTTTTTATTTGATAAAGAAAAAAGTCTAAACCAAATTAAAGATTATCCTAATGATTCTTTTCTAAATTCTTATTATGGCACTAAAAAGGTAATAGATAAAAGTAAATCTACAGAGGTTGAGGTTAAGTATTTTCCATCATATGAAGAAAAACTTAACATATACAAGGCAGGGGGTTTTCCCAGACAAGATTTAGAAAATCCTAACTTTTTCATAATAAAAAAACAGCAAGTAGAAGTATATAAAAACGAGGTTTATGGACGAAAAGGTTCGCGTCATTTTTTAAACGACTGTTATGAGGAATTGGAATCTTCTTTTGGTACCTACTTCATTTTCAAGAGAGATGGTAAATACGGAATACTAGACGCTAGTTGGGAAAGTTTAAAAACCAATAATTATACTATATATAATAATATTTATGATAAAATTACTTGGAATAAAGGAACGGATTCATTCACACTTCTTCAAAACAATATCATATCTGTGATTTGTTTAAAGAATGTGAAATCAGATAATGTACTTCAAAAGAAAAATTTTACCAATACACAAGTTAAAGATGAAGGTGTTATTCCAAACGGAATTCTCGAGACTAGGAGAAAAGACGGAGACTTAGAGAGTCGTATTGAATATAAAGATGGGATTCAAAACGGAATTTATGAACGTTATTACATGGGTAAATTGGAAATTAGAGGAGAGATGAATTTGGGGAAACAACATGGTAGATGGGAGTATTACATTGACGAAAGAGGTAAATATTTAAATGGCAAGACCGATAAAAAAAGGTCAGGCATTTATGAAAATGGTGTAAAAATTAAAAACCTTTAAATTCAAATAAAAAATTCTAACTTATCTTCATAACAAACAATTAAACGGCGGTTTAATTGTTAACGATGAGTTCCTAAAACTTTTTTAATTTCTGATTCTTACAGTCGGTTGGAAATTGTTTCAAAATATTCAATTGAAGAAATAGTCCTATATAATTGTATTTTTGGTAATGAAATTTTATTTTCGTATAAAGAGATTATATTTCAATTGCCTAATAATAATTTATATGATGAAAAATTTGACAAAAACACTACCCTGCTATTGTACTTTAATTTTTACGGTTTCATTTTTATTTAGTTCATGTTCTTCTGTGTTCTATTCAGATTCTCTTAGAAGAAAAAACAATACTTTTAAGGTTGAAACCAACCAGTCAAAATACGAAGTATCATTCACTAAAGTTAAAAGTGCATATGTTCAAAACAACAATAATTCTATTCATGTTGAGAAACTGAGCAGAAAATACACTTTTTTTACTTTTTCTTCTCCAGGGTGTTATGACATTAAAGTAAAGGTTAAAAGAACCCCAAGAGTTGGATCAGTTTTACTAGACCTTCCATTATCATTTTTTTTTCTTGCACCATACGCAGTTGATGTTTTTAGACCAGACTTTTATAAAATTTCACGAGGAAGCAAAACAATCAACCTTCAGTTTCAAAGAACCTCTCAGTATTTTAAAGAAAGAATGGTTCAATCATTAACTCAATCAAATACTAAAATACTAGATTCATTATTGCTTGAAAACCCATCTGATTCATTGAAGACAGAGATAAGTGAACTTAGGATATTAATATATAAGAATAAAATTAATCGAGACTTGGAAATTAGAAGAAACGATTTCGATTTTTATACAATGGAGAATTTTAATGACTTCAAGAATAAATTTTATGATGCACCCAAAGAGTGCCAATATATGATTGATAGCATTAGGACGATTATTGAACAAAAGGAAATGGAGTCGATTATAAAAAAATCAGACCTCTTCAGATTGGTTCAACTTCAAAAGATATCAGATTCCACATTTAAGATGAAACTTGAATCAATAAAACCTCGAGTTGATTCTGTTGTATTAAAATCAATTTCAAACAACTTCGACTTTCAGGTTTTGAATAGATTAATTGACGTTGAATCATCTGAGGAATCGAAAAGATTAATATTATTTAAAAAAGAGTTAGAGAAGAAATCAATTTTCGAAATATCTAAAACTAATGATTTGAGTTTATTGAAATCCATCTATTCATATGTCGGCAAGGATTGTCAAACTTCATTGGATAGTATAAGACCATCAGTTGAAAAATTCAATAATTTAAAATTACTGAATCGTAAAATCGAAGATATCAAGTATGAAATTACTTTATCAAATTATGATAAGGCATTAGAACTAATAAACAAATGTTATCCTAATTCTTTTCCTGACAATTCCCCTGAAAATAAGATACTGAAAGAGTTATTGGAAAAAACTAAATCATCCATAACAAAGAAAACAGTTTCTGATATGATTGCAGAACACAAGAATGAAGTGTCAAAAGGAATGACTATCGATGATGTTGGGATGTGGCAATTAAAACAATTGTTAGAGGGTAAAATGGAGGTAGTTGTCTATGACACTGTATATAGAAATAAAACTCAATATGGGAAAGTACTTGATTACAGTGATTATTATTTAGCGACAAAGTCTTCATATTTTGTAACCTTGTCTTCATCTGAACTAACACCGTCTCAAAAAAATGAAGTAACAAGTATTATAAAAGGTTATGAAATCAATAAAGATAAATGGACAAAGGAAAGGGAGGCGAATAATAAAGTAATTAATGATATAAAAAAGTACTATGGGATAAATGACAACATGAATTCCAATACTTCAAGTGACCAATCCAAAGTTATTAAAGTTCTTTGCACAACAGAAAGTGGATATAACTATGTTACAAATTATAAATTAACTCTTTATCAAGATGGAAGTGCATCAATGGATAAGGATGGAAATATATTAATAGGAACATGGTATGAAAGTAATGGTTATATAATTTCTAAAATCAACAAATATTATCTGAAAATCGAAAAACCGTATGGAGAAAATTATTACATGGAATCCTCTGGAAGAATGTGGAATGTTTGTTTTTGAATCTCCCACCTACACAAACACTATTACACACACTCTCTCTCAAATAAGTTTAATATAGTTCCGTATTAATTTGAATTTATTTTCTAGATTTAATCTAAATATATGATCGTATAAAAAACAAAAATGATTTAAATGATTGTTATAGTATGGTTCTTCTAACTTCCATGTAATGATCAGGTTAAATTTATATTAATAGCTCAGCCGATTATTTGATTGACGATATGCCATAATGCTTTTTAACTGTTTTGGCTATTTCGAGTGATTGCATACACTTTAGGAATTCAGATTATGTTTGATTAATTTTGAGCATACATCCTTCATGAAATCAATCCATCAAAATACTGCTCGATTACTGGCTTTATGTGTTGTTTTATGCGCATCTGTTAATGCTGTTCAGGCTAAGAAAAACATTGAACACAGACACAGTATAACCCCTTTGTTAGGCTTGGCTAATAATGCAACAACGCCTTTTTCTATTAGCCCTAATCCGATGTTGAAGATTGATTATGTTAACGGCGATAACATGCGCATTCCTGTTAGTTTGAGGTATCAATACCGCATGAGTCATGGCAATCGCTTGGGGATTGATTTTTTGGGCAATAACAATCCCATGTATGTCAAGCCAAGTTTTTACACCAAAGATATCGGGTTTGTAGGGCCTTCAGTCATCAACCATAAAGGCACTATGTTGGGAGCTGATATACACTATTCTAAAACCATAGACATAAAGCTCATAGAGGTATTTGGGTTTTTGGGCATTGGTGGGTATTTCCAAGCATCAGACAATACACTCACAGCTAATTATAATTGGTATAAGAATGCGGCACCTGAATTCTATGAATTTGCAGTTGCAGCGAGCAACAATACAGTTAAACGATTTATGCCCATCACTACCTTTGGTTTTGGCGCCAGGTTTAAGCATTTAGAAGGCGGTTTGAATTACCAATATTCACTTGTAAGTCCTGTGAATGCTTTCGAGTATCAAGGGATACGCTTTAACAATAACATGCGCTTCAGAAGTGTTGGCTATTATTTAGCCTACCGTTTTGAATTTTAATGAGGCAATAATAAATACATTAATTTTTTGTTATAATATTTAACCATGTTGCTCTGGACACTTGCATCGTTTGTAGACAAATTTCAAAATCCATTAGTGCTTTTGTTGCTATTGGTCTTGTATGTTTTAATAGATGTTGAAACCACCCAGCCACTCAGTAAATTAAATATCCCTAAAACCAAATATGTTCAATTGGTGATCGATTGGTGCCATGCCCATTTGAAGTTGTCAAATACCATAAAACCATCTGTAGTATTAAAGTATCATTCCAATAAACAATACAAAGGTTATTACAACCCTGTAGCACATGAAGTGGTTATTTATGTGAATGAACACACGACCATTCAAGCTTTAACCAATACAGTAATTCATGAATACATTCATGCAAGGCAGAAGTCGCGATCATTCAATCAACAATATGCCCAGTATACGCAAGAAAAAGGCTATTGGCTCAATCCCTATGAGATAGAAGCCAGAAACTTATCTAAACAAAATGAGCAAGCTTGCCTAAAAGCATTGAGTGCTTATGTAAAATAAATTAGCAAAATCAAAATTTAAGTTGATTGTATTACAAGTTCAAGATTTATAGAACTTTCTTGAATGCCTATAAAATCAAGGTTTAACGCATTTCAAGTTAAATTAAGGTCAAATTTTATTGCACTTGATAAATCACGAAGATTAAGCCTTACATTTGATTCATTATGATAGAACTTTCAAACATTCATCCCGACAGGTTTTATACTGATTTAGTCAGTAATGGTGTGCTCATTGAAGAAAAAGTCGATGGGAGCAACGAAGACGGAGATTTAAATACATTTTATGGCTTTGAAGATGCTGTATACGAAGCAGAAGAGGAGTCTTATACATTGGAGGCGTAGGGCACAGCTCATATTTTCAAAGATGGAAAGATTTATATGGTAACTGTCCATATTGAAAGCAACGAAGCCAGTGGGGTTAACGAACTTGAAGCAGGTGAAATTAAAGATTTAATCAATGAATTAATTAATGGGGAACCTCATGAAGGTGACGCAGATTCTTTTTATGAATCCAACGCCTGGGCGGTGGCATTTAAATAATCACAGCATTAAACTTAATAAACAAAAAAGGCCTTCAATTGAAGGCCTTTTTTATTTTCATACCATAGTAAGATTGACCTATTCGATTACTAATTTAGTGCTTATCATCTGTTTTGTTGAATGGAATAATACAGAATACAAGCCAGCACTGAAGCCAGAAACATCCAATGAGGTACTAGTGGTTGGGTTCACAATTTGCGAAAGCACACAATGTCCTAAAACATCGATTAATTCAATTTGGATAGTTTCGTCTAAAGCTTGTTTAAAATCAAAATAAACCATATTGTTACAAGGGTTGGGGGCAATTGATATCAAGTCGCCATCGAGTTTATTGAGTTCCAACTGAGCTGTCTTACAATCTGAGTTTTTGCCCAATAGGGCATTCATTTCTTGGCACAAATATTTATAATTATTGACATCATTTGATGTCATGGTTTGCTTTAATAAGTCAATATTTTCTATACTATCATTGGATAAATGATAAAATGCTTCTGCACCATAATCAAACCTGATTAATTTGTATGCTTTGTTTTTAATAGCTTTGCCATCACTGCTATCAGTTGTCAATTTAAACAATTCACAGAATGCCCAAGGCCTTATGCTATCAGTACTGTTTTTAATGATTGGCATAATGCTCTTACTATCTACAGGCTTATTTGTTGGGATATATTGTTGCCAGTTTTTAAATCCAAAATTCTCTATAATGCTTGCAAACAAGTCAACAGAATTGATTAAGGCTTTGCTGACCCTATTTGGGTTTACTACAGAAGGGCCTGAAATAATTAAGGGCACATGAACCCCATATTCATAAACGGTGCCTTTTGCTTTTGAAAGTTCATTTATTTGAGCTGTTTTCGCGGTATTGCCATTGTCACCAATAAAAATAAAATCTGTGCTATCTAATTGATTTAAGACACTTAAGGAGTCCATCAAACGGCCGATTTCATGATCCATTGCTTGAATCATGGCTTTAAAATATGACTTTGGCTTATTGTTAATGTCTGCAGGTGTGCCACTTAAATTTGAATATGAGTGAAGGTTAGTTGGAGGCAAATGCAAGGGCTCATGTGGGGCATTAAACGCTAACCATAGGAAAAAGGGGGCTTGTTGATTTTGAGCTTTAATCCAGCCAACTGCATTATTGACATTTTCAGTTGTAGCATAATTAGTCACTGTATTGGCTGCACCATTGGTGTATTTTGTCCAATTTAAGTAATTAGGCAATTGACCTATAAAAGGTCCCTCATGCCAATCGAAACCTAAAGCCAAAGGACTGGTTAAATTAATGGGTGGAGTAGGTTGTTTTATATGCCATTTGCCAATATTAGCTTTAGTAATATTTGGATTATATACTTTTAATAATTTAGGAATTGAGATTTCAGCTGTATCAATCTGATTGCTGCCACCAACACCACCTACGACACCACCAACACCAGTTCTAAAACTATATCGACCTGTTAAGATACTGGTACGAGTTGAAGAGCAAACCGGATTACTAGTAAAATGATCAAATCGTATGCCCTTCAATAACAGTTTTCTGATATTGGGCACATTAACAGTATCAGTCGTGTAACCATAGAATCCAAAATAATCAGGGCTAAGATCATCTGCAATGATCAGCACTGTGTTTCTCTGAGCTTGTATTTGACAAACAAATGCCATTAAACTCATTAATAAAAGTTTTTTCATTTGATAAATATTTTAACCAATCAGGCTTTCGGTTTTTGTTTCAAATAGCCAATCCAGGCATTCACCAATTGGCGTTTGAATAAGCGTTCCATTTTGCTGTCGCGTTTAATCAAATTGGCTTCTGCTCTTAGAGATATGCTTTTGTATTTTATGGTTACAATTTTTAATCTAAAACTGCCTGTTTCAACATTTTCATTTTGATTAAATATTTCACCAAAAAAAGACTCGAGCATTTCAATGCTATCAATGTCTGTGGCCTTGGCCATAAACTCAATGCTCACCTTAGAACTCTCGGCCTTGGTGTAGTTAATGATTTCATGGCTTAATACATTGGTGTTAGGAATGTAAATCAAATCTTCTTCTTCATTTAGAATTTGAAAATTCAATAAACTAATATGGGTAATTTTACCTTTATGGTTGCCAATTTGAATGCGATCGCCAATAGAGATTTGGTTGTTAAACATCAATATCATTCCATTGATGGCATTCGAAATATAATCCTTAGCTAAGATGGCAATAGCCGCACCCAAGATGGAAATAGAAGTGAAAAATTCTCTGATATTCACCTTCAGCAAAGCCAAAATAAGCACTATGATTAAAATGGAAACAAAGATGTAATATATGGTATTGATGCCTATGGTGAAATTGTCTTTGCCTTTAATGTGATTGCGTCGTCTGTATACAAACAAAGCAAAGGTTTTGAAGGTGTAAAGTATAATCAGTACCACCATTAAGCCATATGAAATCGGGTGTTTAATCCAAAACATAGTACAAAGGTATTCTAAAAATTGAGATTATTTAACGGTATTAACGAATCAAGGTAAAGCTACCTCTGTAGGATTTAAATCGACCAAACATGTCTGTTAATTGAATGCTGTACGCATAAACATCCTGAGGGCAATTTTCTCCTTGGTATTTGCCATCCCATGTGTCTTGAACAGAATTGGTTTCAAACAATAATTCACCCCAACGATTGAAAATCTGATAGTTGTAGGTTTGTGCATTAACAACCCCTTGAGGACCGAAGCCGTCGTTCAACATGTCATGATTAGGCGTAAATGCATTTGGCATAAACAATAATAAAGGCCCAGAGGTAAATATGCTGCGTTGGATTTGATTCACACAGCCATATTGATCCATTACCCAAAGTTTAACCGGAATGGTAGCAGTGTCTTGCAACGAAATGCTAGTATCGTGAATGGCTTTGCCAAAACGCCCAAATTGCCAAAAGCTTTGAACGATATTGCTATAACTTAAGTTTCTAAAATCTACAACATTATTGTTTTGAGTGCCTTCGCTTAAAATGTATTTAAAATCTGCAGTAGGCAATTGTCTGACCATGGCCCAAGCAGGGAAGGTTTTATTACTACTACAACCATTATTGCTTAGAACAGTCAAACGCAGGTTGTATTGTCCAGGTTGAGAATAGATATGCACAGGGCAAGAATCAGTGCTGCTGGCACCATCGCCCAATTGCCAATCGTATGACTGAATAAAACCAGAGTCTATATGGCTCAATGATTTCATCATTGATGTTTGATTCACACAAACTGGTTTAACCAAATCAATGTCAACAACAGGCGAAGGTAAAATATCTATGCCAGAATTGTAATAGGCTATACAGCCACTGTCTGAGCTGCACTTTAATTCAACTGGGTAATGCCCAAATCGAGGGTATTTGACATTGTTAACGTCTTTGCTTGTAATAGCTGGCCCAAAGCCTATGCGCCATTCATATTGCGCAATTGAACCGCTTGATATACTGCTGGTATTGGTGAAATTGTAAGAATGACCATCAAAGCATTGAGGATTATTGATGATGTTGAAATTGGCCAAAGGTTGAGGATTCACCACAATGTATTGACTTAAGCTAGTCATACAGCCCTGGTCAGTTTGCAAGGTCAATTGAATAGGGTGTTTGCCTTCGCTAAAATTAGCAAGTCTAACAGTAGGTGTTTGGTAATTGTTGCTGCCTATGTTCCAATTCAAAAGGGTTATGCTATCGTTTCCAGATAGCCACTTGTAGTTAAAGTCAAATTGTTGTTGATTGATACATTGTGACGCATCATTGATGTTGAATTTGACCACAGGCATAGGTCTCACATCTACCCAGCGAGACAGGGTGTTTGTACAATTAAATTGGTCTTTAACCATTAACTGAACAATATATTTTTGAGCTTTAGGGAATGATTTATCGGCAGGATTTGCGCCAACATCATATGTTAAATCACCATAGGTCCAATCTTGACTGATCAGATTGCCCACGTCTGCTTTAGCATTGGATTTAAAGGTAAAGCTGTTGCCGTTAATACACTGTATGCTGTCATTAATGCTAAAGTCAACTGTAGGCGGTTTAAATACAGCCACTAATTTATTCATGCTGTCAAGGCAACCATAAGGAGAGCGAGAAATTAAACTCACTCTGAAACTGCCATTGGTCTTAAATAAATGTTTTGGTTGCGCTTTTATACTGCTTTCACCATCGCCAAATTGCCAATTGTAAGTAAGGGGGAGATAAGAGGAGCTACTGCTGTTGGTTATGACAATAGAGTCGCGAGAACAAATAGAATCCTTTAGACTAAACAAGGCTTTTGGATGCGGGTAAATATGTATCCATTTGCGCATGGTGTCAGTACAAGTATTGCTATTGACATAAATCAAATCGACATAAAATTTGCCGGTATCAATGTAGTGTCTTTTGCCTGTAGGGTTCTTGTTACTCAATACATAGCCTTCAGAAAAATACCATTTGAATCGTGGGTTATTAACCGTATCCTTAACCGTTTTATTGGTAAAAAATACGCCATTCCCATTCAAACAGGAATCACTCACAAAGGTGGTAAAATTAGGTTTGGGAACCGCTAAGATATCGAACACATCAATGGTGTCATTTTTACAGCCGTATATAGACCAAACTGATAACCACACTGGTATGTATTGAGCTTTGGTAAATTTGAAATCAACGTATTGGCTATTGTCCCACAAGGTGTCTTCAGTAAAGTCCCATCTGGATTTAACGATAGGATCCGTACAAGAAGAGGTGTTTTTAAATCTAATTTTATTCTTGCTGTTCGCGCATATTCTGTAGGTGTCTGCTTCAAACAAAGCCTTAGGTAACTCATGAGAAACTACTTTAAATGTATCGAAATAATAACAGCCATTTATATCAGTTGATTTTAAAATGTATTGGCCAGGATTGTCGATAAACCGAATGGCCGAATTGACCCCATCTTGCCATTGATAAATATTGTCTTCAAGGGTATTAATAGGCTTCTTCGTATAGGCAACTTGCCCACACATGGCGGTATCTCCATTAAACAAGGGCAATCGATCCGCATCAACAATTTCAATCACTCTAGTAACGGTGTCTTCTGCATTATTACTTTTGCGGTTTGAAAAAAGCTTGACCGTGTATTGTCCAGTTTGAGCGTATTTATGTTTTTTAGATAGCCCGTAAAATCTGCCGGAACCATCCCCGAAATCCCAATTAAAGTTGTAAAAGCTGTCATTTTTATAGGTAACGAATGCTACGGAATCATATACGCACAAATGACTCAAGATTCTAAAATAATTAGTGACAGCTGCAGAAACCTTACACATGTTGAGCGGCGCAACGGTTGGATCAATTTCTGTGAATTGTAGACGCGTTGTGTCTTTAAGGTTCATCCATATAGAACCCCCATTGCTTTTGCCAGTTGCCCACAAAGTATTATCGGTTTTAACAATGTATGAAAAGGTTTCCCCGGCCATAATGTCGATGGCATCTTTAGCCACTAAAATTGGTGTATTAACACTACCACCATTGCCAGACCCCAACGCGCCACCATAATTGGTACCCCAAGCATACACATCGTGATTGATATCAAGCGCAAAAAAATGAAAGCCATCATCACAACCGGAGATCGCTACAATATCGCTTAATCCGGGAATTCTTGATACAGAATCTTGCTTGTTATTAATCCCTAAACCCAAACCTGTTGGTGCCCCCCATGAGTATACATAACCTGCGCTATCTAGGGCAATGATATTAGTAGCAGTGCCTTTAACATCAACTATTTTCTTTAGTTTTGGATTTTTGACAGCCACTTTGGCCACGGTTGAAGAATTGCTTTTATTACCCAAGCCACCATTTGAGTTTGAACCAGTTATCCAAACAGAACCATCGCTACATAAGATAGCCATATTGAATCTAGATACGGCTACTCTCACTGCATTGTTGATGTTTTTTGCCTTTTGAGGAGTAGTAGATACAGTAGTGGTAATGGTGTCATTGCCAAAAATGCCGTTATGGTTGCGGCCTACAGACCAAACCGTGCCATCGTACTTAACGAAGGTGCACATTTGAGCACCAGCATCTAAGAACTTCACACTGTCTAATAGTTTAACAGGCACATTGCTAACAGGAGATCCCCAATACCAGCCAGTACTATCAAACTTGATTGCTCCCATATTATAGCCAGTAGAATAGTATTTAACATTGGTCATGCCCAACACTTTGATTGGGGTTGCAGAGTGAACAGTCGTTCCGTCGCCCAATTCTCTGTGGTGATTAGCCCCCCATCCATACAACTGATGTGAGTCGCCGCAAATGGTGTAAGCAGAGTAAGATCCAACAGTATAATTGGTAGGTTTATACCATGCGCGTCCGCCAAAACCATCACCAACCATACTGTTTTGAGCCCATGGTTTTATTGGGGACAAAAGTATAATTAACAAGGCAAGCCATATGTAAGCAATATTAGGACGCATAAAGGGCAGTATACAAATATATACAACATTGCTCTAATTTTTAAAAGAAATAAACGCCCGGTCCAAATAAGAAAGGCTTTGTGCCCCTCCTTTTTTGAAGGAATTTTAGGTATATTTGCGGCTCTTAATACCATGCGTAAATTATTAGAAAAATTCGAGAATAAACGTCCTGAAATCGTATTTGAATGGAAAGACAGCGAAACAGAGGCAGAAGGTTGGGTAGTGATTAACTCTCTAAGAAATGGGGCAGCAGGCGGGGGAACCCGAATGCGTAAAGGCCTTGATAAACGCGAAGTAGAAAGCTTGGCAAAAACCATGGAAGTTAAATTTTCTGTTTGTGGTCCCCCAATTGGTGGAGCCAAATCAGGGATTAATTTTGATCCAGCCGATCCGCGCAAAAAAGGCGTTTTGGAACGTTGGTATAAAGCAGTTCAACCTTTGCTAAAAAATTATTATGGCACAGGAGGAGACTTAAACGTTGATGAAATTCACGAAGTTATACCAATGACAGCCGCCAATGGCTTGTTACATCCTCAAGAAGGCATAGTAAATGGCCATTTGAATTATTCATCTGAAGAAAAATTAAAAAGCATTAGCCGTTTACAACAAGGGGTAGTGTTGCCAATTACTGATGAGCGTTTTTCGCCTTCAGTAGCCAGTCAATACACCATTGCTGATATGATTACAGGTTGGGGTGTGGCTGAAGCAGTAAGACACTACTATGAATTATGGGGAGGTAGCATGAATGGTAAATTTGCAGTCATTCAAGGTTGGGGCAATGTGGCCGCCGCCGCCGCCTTTTATTTAGCTAAACATGGCGTATTGATCAATGGTATTATTGACCGCAACGGTGGTTTGATCAAAGAACAAGGCTTTAGCTTTGAAGAGATCAAACAATTGTTTTTAACCCGTGAAGGCAATGCCCTGTCTCATCCGGATATGTTGTCATTTGAAGAAGTAAACAACCGCATTTGGGACTTGCCAATGGAAATCTTTATTCCAGGTGCAGCTTCAAGGTTAATCACTCAAAACCAAGCTGAGCGCATGATTGCAGCCGGTGTTGAAGTGGTAAGCTGTGGCGCCAACGTGCCATTTGCAGATAAAGAAATTTTCATGGGTCCTATTTCAGAATATATGGACAATCACACGGCTGTAGTGCCTGATTTCATTGCTAACTGCGGTATGGCAAGAGTATTTGCCTATTTGATGAAACAAGGTTCAGAAGTATCTGATATTGCCATTTTGAAAGATGTATCGGAGATTGTCAGACAAGCCTTGATTAGAACCCATCAGTTCAATCCGAAATCAACAGGCATCAGTTCCAAAGCATTGGAATTAAGTCTAACAGATTTGGTAGCTACAGCAGCAGTCGCACAAAAGGCTTAATTATTTGCCTCTCCCTTGCACCATAATCAATATGGTATAAGCCATGATTTTAAAATCAAGGGCTAAGCTATTGTTTTCGATGTACAAGATATCGTAATACAAACGCTCTATCATTTGATCGACGTTCTCAGCATAGCCATATTTAACTTGTCCCCAACTGGTAATGCCGGGTTTAACTTTTTGTAAACGCTTGTAATAAGGCGCCTTCTCCATGATTTTCTCAATAAAGTAAGCTCTTTCTGGACGCGGTCCAACAACACTCATGTCGCCCTTCAAAACATTCCAAAATTGAGGAAATTCATCAAGTCTTGTTTTTCTCAAGAACAGGCCAATTTTAGTAATGCGTGGATCATTCTCTTTAGACAATTGTGGGCCCGCCAATTCAGCATCAATGCGCATGCTTCTGAATTTGATGATTAGAAAAGGCTTGCCTTTTAAACCAATACGTTCTTGTTTAAATAGAATTGGGCCTTTGCTGCTTAATTTGATGCCAAAAGCAATCAATAACATCATAGGGGCGGTAAGGATCAATACTACAATTGAAAAGACAATATCAAAAACCCTTTTTAAATTCTTTTGCCAATCAGGCATTACCTCAAAATCGACTTCAATTAACACAGCCCCTAAAATGTTATTCATCTTTACCATGCGGGTAAAAATCGAATACATATCAGGTATGATTTTAATGAAGACATTCTCGTTTTCAACAGTTGTAAATACGGCGTTGAGTTTGTCGTGCTCAGTGGTTTCCATAGCAATGACCAATTCTTCAACCTTGTGTTCTTTTATCAATCTCGGCAGATCATTGTAATTGCCTAATAAGGGTAAATGTTGTTTGAGTAGTGAAGTGTCTTCGCCGTTAATGGTTACAAAACCTATGAATTGAAACCCATTGGAAATCTTGGCTTTTTCGAGTTCCAAAAACAGTTTTAGCGCTTTTTCATTAGAGCCGATTAATATACTTGGGAAGCCCCAAATACGCTTTTGGATTTTTGCATTGGTAATGCTTGATAAGATGAATCTGCCCAAATAGGTTAAGCCCAGTTGCAAACTCAATAACAAGCAAAAGGTTCTGTAATAAGCAGTATAATCATTAACATGGTCATCAAGAAGTAATGCAAAGAACAATACCAAGGTGCCCAAAAAAGCAGTGTATAGCGTTTGCTTAAGTTCTCTTAAACGAGAGCGTCTAAAAATGTTGCGGTAAAAGCCAGAGAAATAATAAATAGTAATCCAAAATAGGGGAATAACCACCATGCCCAATTTCAATTTGGCATCTTGTTCAAAAGGGATTTGATAGTCGATGTGCGCTGTGTCTATATATGTTTTTCTGAACCAAAAGAGCAAAAACCAAGCTATGGCTGCGCTTAAAATATCAGAAATGACATAGTATGTGGTTTGTTTGGCGGTGTTCACAGGTTTAGTTTACGTATACCAATTTCAGATTGTCCAAATATACAAATTTCTCTTCAGTGTCTCCCTTGTCTTTGTAAAATCCGAAGAACAAACGCAAGGCAGTCCCTGCTTTTAAATCACCAATTTGAGGCTTCAAATTAACATATATTTTTTTCCAAACGCCATTGGTTGGATTGATTACCATCACAGGGTTTTGGTCAATGTCAATGCCGTTAGGATAGGTATATACGCCAACCTGAAATGCCACATTGCATTTAATGTCTAATTCAACATATACATCTGTACCTAAGAAAGGCAAATCATTAAAGCTGTTTAAATTACAACGCTCAAACACTAAAAAACTATCGCTTTTGCATCGAATAAAACCACAATACTTAGAACCAATAAAGGGTTGGTTGACGCCTGGTGTTGTTGTAGAAATACAGATAAACGAATCTTTAACATTGTTTGAACCACTCGGTATAGTACTGATGGTTTGGTCTTCAAAATCCTCTAACCATTTAAAAGTGGTATTACTTCTATAGGTGCTTGATGGCTGTATAGTATCAATTAATCCTTTTTCTAACAAGACTGTGTCGTAATAGGGGGTGTAGGGCTTGAAGTACTTTTGATTAGAAGACAACGCATTCTCTTTGATGTTTGGCAATAGCATGATGGCGCATTTGCCTTCTGCAATGACTGGCAAAGTGGCTGGTAATTCATAATTCCCTATTTCGCTGCCATTCACAAAGACCTTTACGCTGGTAATGTCTGAAGTGTTTATGCCTTGGCCTGTATTGCTGCTAAAAATAAAGTGCTTGATGTGAATATATGACGGCACAGGCTCTTGTTCTTTATCACAAGCATTCAATAATAAAAGACAAGTAAAGGCTATACTAAAAATGGAATTACACCAAGGTTTCATGTTGACTGTAGGTTAGGTGCTGCATCACATTGTATACACTCATGGCTTCTTCGAGCGATACTAATGGCGAAACACGGTTGTTTATACAATCAACAAAATTCATTAAATCTTTCTGAATAACATCGAAATACATGATTTTTTTTTCGGAAGTATTCATGTTTTGAGCAACAGCCGTCTGAGACGCATTCGGGTCGTCAAATGGCAATTGGTGAGACATATGAATGTCTAATTTGGTTTCTTCAACCTGTAATTGATCAATATTGGCCTTTATAATTTTACCTTTTTGATACAAGGTGAGTGATTGACTAGCAGACAAACTCACATGGTTCATGATGATCTCAGCATTGGCTTTGTTATCAAATGTGATGTGAAGTTTAACTTCATCAGGACTTTGATTAAAGATATACTGTTGGTCAATTTTAACTTTGTTGACTGGAGAATTCACACACCTCAAAACCATGTCAATACTTTCGTTTAATAAAGCCTGGTTTGAGGCGTCATTAAAAGGGGTATTAAAAGGGATTTGTATGAGGTACTGAACAAAACTTGGTTTAGAAACCAACTGTCGAGCAGTGGTATATGTACAAGCTAATCCAAAGATGTTACTAATGTAAAACTGAGTATCTGCTTCAGATTTGTATTTGTTAAGAAGGCTTAATTCAGTAAAATTTAAGTCAGGGAATTTTTCAAAGAGCACGTGTTTAGACGCTTTGATGCACTCAGATAACAAATCAAACAGGTTGTGGTGTTGTTTGCCGCAAAATACGATTGCATCCGTTCTGTCAATGAAATCTGTAAAAGGAGACAGTCCGTAAAAGGCCTCAAAGTTTTGAGCTACACTGCTGTCGAAACTGCCAACGATCTCAAAGGATTCTTGAGATTGAAGGTAAGGCAAGTATTGTTTGATTGCCTCTGATTCACCAGCTATGCCTACTTTAATTTTTAACAACTGTGTCCAAATAAATTTTGTACAAAAATGCATAAGTTGCTTATTTGCAGCATCATTTTGTTATTAACCGTGTACTAAAGACCATACAATTCAACTTTGCTTAATTATCAAGACACATACAAACACAAGGGGTTGAGACTACAGTTAGTAGAGCTATTAAAAAGCAAAGGCATTTACAACGAGGCCCTGCTAAACGCCATTTCGCAATTGCCAAGGCATTATTTTTTGCCTTTGGAATTTGACCAACATGCCTATGAAGATAAGGCTTTCCCTATAGGAGAAGATCAAACCATCTCACAACCCTATACTGTGGCTTATCAAACCCAATTACTCAATATTCAACCAAATGATAAGGTCTTAGAAATTGGCACAGGTAGTGGTTATCAAGGCGCTATATTAGCTCTATGTGGCGCCAATGTCTATACCATAGAAAGACATGCTTCTTTGTCAAACAAAGCCCTAAAGACCATTGCCCTTATCAATCAACATTGCGGATTAAACATCCATGTTAATGCTTTTATAGGTGATGGTACAAAAGGTTTACCTGAACATGGTCCCTATAATAAAATAATCGTAACAGCTGGGGCGCCATCGGTACCCAAGGCATTGGCCAATCAGTTGGCCATTGGGGGCATTTTAGTCATACCAGTTGGTCAAGACAATCAAGCTTTAAAAATGGTTAAATTGACTAAGCTTGATGCCTCACAATTTAAAACAGAAGTGTTAGATCAGTTTAGTTTTGTGCCTTTGATAGGTCAAAATGGATGGCAATAAAAAAAGGGCCACTAGGGCCCTTAATAATTGATTTTAATTTTAATTAAGCAGTAGTAGATAATACAGCATTCATGCTTCTAACCGCATCTGCTGATTTGTTGAAAGCTGCTTGTTCAGATTCAGTCAGTTTGTAATCAACGATTTTTTCCCAACCGTTTTTGCCAATAACTACTGGAACACCCATGCAAATATCGTTTTGACCGTATTCGCCTTCTAAGTATACGCAGCATGGCATTACTTTCTTTTCGTCTCTAACGATGGCTTCTACTAATGCAGCGCCAGCAGCACCAGGAGCATACCAAGCACTAGTGCCTAACAAGCCTGTTAATGTAGCACCACCAACCATAGTGTCTGCAGCTACTTTTTGTAAGGTATCAGCATCTAACTGTTCGCTTACTGGTAAGCCATTAATGGTTGCTAATCTGGTTAATGGAATCATAGTGGTGTCACCATGACCACCAATTACTACACCATGAATATCGTTGGTTGAAGCACCTGTTGCTAAAGATAAATAACATTTAAAACGCGCACTGTCTAGGATACCACCCATGCCTATGATTCTATTTTTAGGTAGGCCACTTGATTTAAGTGCTAGGTAAGTCATAGTATCCATAGGGTTACTGATTACAATAACTATAGCATTTGGAGAATGTTTTAAAAGATTTTCAGTTACACCTTTTACAATGCCAGCATTGGTGCCAATTAATTCTTCTCTGGTCATGCCCGGTTTACGCGGAATGCCACTGGTTATCACCACTACATCACTGTTGGCAGTTTTTGAATAATCATTGGTGCTACCAACAATTCTGGTATCAAAACCAAGTAATGAAGATGTTTGAAATAGATCCAGCGATTTGCCTTCACTGATACCTTCTTTGATGTCTAATAATACCAATTCAGAACAAAGTTCTTTGCGGGCAATGTTGTCTGCACAAGTTGCTCCAACGGCTCCGGCGCCTACTACTGTAACTTTCATAAATGTGTTGTGGTTAAAAATGCTGTCGCAAATGTAAAACAGATTTTGGATAAAATAACGGACCTTTATCCATATTTTATCCCTATTTTATCACTGTAATAGTCCCTCTAAACGAATAGGTTTTTTGATCGAAATAACTGAATTCAATCCAATAGGCGTATACACCTTCTGGAACCATTTCATTTTGATAGCTGCCGTCCCAACCACTTTTGGCATCGTTGCCAATGTAGATGGTTTCGCCCCATCTATTATAGATAAACATTTTAAAATTCAAGACTTCGCCAATACCAAATACTTTAAATACATCATTTAATCCATCCTTGTTCAAGGAAATGGCATTTGGAACATACACATTGAAGTTGTTAGGGAATAAATCTAAATATTGGCTAGAACTATCAATGCAACCAAAGCCATCTTTTACGATCAATCTTGTGTAACCTTTTAAGCGCTCACCAATAACAAGTGTATGGGTGTCTTTCTTAGAGCTAAAATTATTAGGGTAGGTCCAGAAATAGTTTGGATAACCTTTTTGATTGGCATTAAAGTACAATTGAATTTGATTGATGCCAACATCTGTTGCATTATAAGTGAATTGTGCATTTGGAAGCCCACGAACTAAAACAGCATTATTAAGACTAGTCAAGTTTTTACAAGCATATTGGTCTTGATAATTCAATTGAACATTGAACCAGCCAGTGCTGTTATAGGCATGAACAGGGTTTTGAATAGAGGAGGTGTTGCCATCGCCTAATTGCCATTGCCAAGATTGGATATTGCCCTTTAATGGTTGAGCACGTAATTGGGCATTCTCATACAAACAAATGGTGTCGCCAATAATTTGAGCCACTGGTAAATCAAGCACAGTTATATCGGCGCTTGTGCTGTCTTCACATTGCTCAAGACTTTTGATGACAAGTTTTACAGGATACTTACCACTGCTCACAAAGTTGGGTAAAACCACACTGTCTTTGGATAAATAGTTTAATTGATTGACTGTAAAACTTATGTTTTGAAGTGGATCTATACCTTGTGTAGATTGATTGTATAGAACAAATCGCTGTTGATTGATACACTGACTGTCTTGGTTAATGCTTAGTTGAGCCTTAGGGGGATTTAATACATATACAAAACCTCTAGCACTGTCTTGGCAACCATTGACTGTGGTTTGCAATATGCTGATGGTGTGTTTCCCTGCAGATAGACCAACTACAACAAGGGAATCTATAAATCCATTTTGAGTTAAATTGCCATCTACTCTAAAAGCTTTTCTGTCAATGCCTGGGTTGGTGGTTTTTAAAACAAATCTAGCTTTGCCAATACATTGTATGCTATCGTTAATTGCAATACCTGTTATGGCTTTGTCATTGACTCTAATTACTTGAGTGAGGGAGTCTTTGCATTGAGCAGAGTCAGTTACAATCAATTTAATTGTATAAGATCCCGATGCATTGTACTTAAAGTTATTGATGGTAGATGAATTGCCTATGAGTAAGGTATTACTATACCAATCAGTGCTTAATAAACCTTGGTATACAGAACTATTGTTTGTAAGTGTAAATTGGTTGCCTATTAAACATTGGGTATCATTGTTGATATTGAAGGCTAAGGTTGGCGGTTTTTGAACAGTTACCCATTTTTTAACAGAATCATTACAGCCTGCTATTGGAGAACTAATATTGAGTTGAATGCTGTGTAAGCCAACGGTGCTAAAGGATTTGGCTTTAGGTGATTTACCCGTGTCACTGCTGTTTTGATCATATGTCCAATGGTACATTAAATAATTACCAACAGAGGAATCTTTAACTACAAAGGCATTGTTGTTTAAACATTGCGCGGAGTCTAATATTCTGAATTGTGCAATTGGTTTTGGTAATACTTCAATTGTTCTAATTAATGAATCAGTGCAACCATAAGTTGATCTGGCAAGTAATTTTACGGGGTATTTGCCGGGGTTATTGTAACGCACATTTCTAAGATTGAAACTTGTGCCTTTTGAACCATTACCAGCATCCCAAAACAAATCAAAAGTGTCTACATCTATTTGAGTTGTACTGGTGTATGTCCAACGGGCATTTGGCAAGCATTTGATGGTATCGTTAGGAGACAATGTGAAATTAACCGTTGGTTTTGGCCATACTTTGACAGCGTATAAAGTGGTATCAGTACATTCATTGTCTGATATAGCTATGTGCTTGTAAAAACGGATGATGTCACCCTTGGTTTTGTTGTAATTTAGTATTGCAAATGTTTTGTTTGAGTCACTTGTAATAGAAGTACTATCGTCAAATAACCATTTGACTTTAGCAATTCTACCGGTAACAATTTTGGAACTATCGTAAAGAAAGAAAGGGCGATTTGAACAAAAATCTTCACCTTTTGATTTTGCAAATGCTTTAGGACTTGGATGAACGGTCACATCTATCGGGTAACGCGCTTTACAGTTGGCAACTTTGGTATAAACATCAAAATACACTTTGTACTTACCGGGCATTGGAAAACGAACGGTAATGTCATCAGTATCCCAATAGGTTTTAAAATTAAATACCCAAGCCTTATGGTCAATTTGATCAGCAAAGACTTTAGAAGAATCTCTGAATCTAAAGGTATTCATTTTGAAACATTTGTCTAATGAATCCACTCTTAAATTAGATAAGATATCAATTTTGGCAACAACCCCTGTATCGACAAAATGGCAATAACCCGATGTGTCAGTCGCTTTTACCCAAACATTTTTATTAGTCCATACTTTTAAAAAACGATTAGTGCTGCTGTCTTGCCATTTAAAATTGGCGAAAAAGGGATTCTTTTCAATGAAAGTGACCGTATCCATTCCGCAAATAATTTTATTGCGAACAGGGTCAAAATCAGGCCAATTGACTTTTATTTTTCTGGTTACTGAGTCTTTTTTGCCGCTGAAATCTTCACCCACTAATTTAACAGTGTAGTTGCCAACATTATTGTATACATGGCTAATTGGATTGCCTGTGCCAGTTGTGTTGTCTCCAAAATACCAAGTGTACTTTTTCAGTGTAGTACTTGACTTGGCTCTGAATTGCATTTTGATTTTTTGATTTTTGCAATCGTATTGTAAAACTGAATCAGCAAAATCTAAATCAAAATTAGGCAAATTAAAACCTGCTAAATACAAATAGGATTCATAAAAGCCAATGCCATAGGAGTAGGCTAATAGCCCATCATTAGACTCTAATAAATGCACCCCGTCATTGATTTTTAATTCTGCATAGGAATAGGATCTGGCGTATGGAAATGGTTTGAATTCTGAAGAATCAATTTTGGTTTTATTATGATAAACATTGTCTTTAGCGGAGGTTTTTATCACTATACTCACAAAATGATCTCTTAAATTGGTAGAATTGACGGTGCTAAACAATACTGATTGTCCTAAATGTTTGGTGCTTACTACATCTAACATAGCAGGGTCGCCATAACTACTAGTGATGTAGCCATTGCAGCCGCCACCTTTTAAAAACTGATAACAGTGAAATAACTTGTTGCCACTTACATAATAGCCACTATCGCCTTTAACATTGATCACTAAGGGAGATTTACGCGACACATTATTATAGCTCACCCCATTCACTTTCAAATTGGTAAAAGTGTCTAATGGAATTAATTTTAAATAATAGCCATTGGTGTGTCCAAAATGTGGTGCCGCACAATAAGCCGTATCAAGCACATCTGTTGGCAATACTTGCTCATATTGGTGATCACAAGCTCCACAGGGGAAATTACTACACCTGTCGCCAGAATATACAGCTACTTTACTTTTACTTAGCACTTTAATGACGCTTCCACTTAAGTTTGTGGTTGAGCCTGTTTGATAGGATTGTCCTCTTTGTAGTTTAATGGTATAGGTGCCAGTGGTAGGCCTTTTGGTGTTTTTGCTGAGACTAGTAACTGGGGTAATGCTTACAACCGTAGAATCGGAACTTGCAACCAATAAAATTTGATTGGTTGATGGATTAGGGTTGCCAACCGTGTAGGTGGCATTAAAGGGGATATTAACCAATGGCAAAACTATACTAGCATCTGTAGTGGCGGCACTCAAGTTCATTGCCGAAACTGTTATTGGATAATCTGAAACGATGTGAATTCCCCTCTCGTCTATGCTGTCATACAACAAGTTTTCGCCATAATTGGGCGGTATATATGCAATACGAACACTGTCTTTGGGAATGGTTAAAGTATCTGTGTAGTTTAATCTTGGAATCTTTATGGTTACTTTGCTTGTGAAACTAGAGGAGACATAAAGCCTTAAAGAATGCCCTGAGTTGGGATAGTTTTCCATAAAACCCATCCAAAATTCTGTCCCAGAATTGGTCTTTTGTGCAAATGAGACCAATGGCAAGAAAAAGAGAAATATGGTTAAAATGCGCTTCAACCCAACGAAAATAGGCTATAAAAGTACTTCAAACAACAAAGTCATTAAAATATGACATTTTTAACGGATTTTTGCATACAATGAGTACCAATAAAATCATCAATGACCCGGTCTATGGTTTTTTAAAAATTCCAAGCAAATTGGTGTATGATTTGATTCAACATCCTTATGTTCAAAGGCTTAGAAGAATCAGACAGTTGGGGATGACAGAGATTGTTTACCCTGGAGCCACCCATACGCGATTTCACCATGCGTTAGGCGCTCTGCATTTGATGATGAATGCCATCGATGTGCTGAAAGATAAGGGCGTTAAGATCAGTGACGCTGAAACCGAAGCCTTGCACTGCGCCATTTTACTGCACGATATTGGTCATGGGCCCTATAGTCATTCACTAGAACATGCTTTGATTCAAGCTGTGCCACATGAGAGTATTTCGCTCATGCTCATGCAAGAATTGAACAAGGTATTCAAGGGTAAATTGGATTTGTGTATTCAAATTTTCACCAACCAATACAAGAAAGCTTTTTTACACCAATTGATCTCTAGCCAATTGGATATGGACCGTCTAGATTATTTAGGTCGAGATAGTTTTTACACTGGGGTGAGTGAAGGTATCATTGGTTCAGATCGCATCATCCACATGTTGAATGTGGTAGACGATGAATTGGTAATTGAAGAAAAAGGGATTTACAGCATAGAGAAATTCATTATTGCTAGACGCTTAATGTATTGGCAAGTATACTTGCATAAAACGGTTGTGGCCACTGATGTGATGTTAACCAACATCATCAAAAGAGCTGCTGAATTATCCCGTCAAGGACAATCGCTTCCTGCGTCTCCTGCCTTGCAATTTTTCTTGAACAAAGCCGTCAGTAAACAAGCCTTTTTAACTCAAACTGAGGTATTGGAGCAGTTTGTGGCTTTAGATGATGCTGATGTGTTGTCTGCTATCAAACAATGGCAAACGGCCTCAGATAAAGTCTTGTCTAAATTGTCACAAGCGTTAATAAACCGTCATTTGCCTAAGGTTAAAATTGCCAATAAGCCTTTTACAGCTAAGGAGATTGAGGCGGTTCAAGACTTGGCGCAAAAGCGTTTTAAGGTGTCTGAAAAAGATGCGCCTTACTTCGCCTCAATGAACACTTTGGCCAATAATGCCTACAAAGTTGAAAAGCAAACTGCCATTCGCATTTTGATGAAAACAGGTGAGGTGCTTGATGTAACAGATGCCAGCGACAACTATAATTTGAAGGCTTTAAACCAAACGGTTAAAAAATATTGTTTAAGCTTTTATCCTTAAATAGTATCTTCGCCCAACAATAAGCTATGCAAATAAGCGCTTCTGAAATTGCCCAATTGATTCACGGACAACTTGAAGGTGATGGCAACACTATGGTTCAAGCAGCTGGTAAAATTGAGTCAGCACTTGCAGGTGACGTTACTTTTTTAGCCAATCCTAAATACGAAAATCACCTTTATGAAACCAATGCTTCAGTGGTGATAGTATCAAAAGATTTAGTCATAACAAAACCTGTAAAGGCATGTATTATCAGGCATGCTATGCCGTATTATGGCTTTTGTATGGTGCTTAATAGTTATTTTAATCCCCATCAAAACAGAGAAGGCATTCATCCTACAGCTGTTATTGCAGCATCTGCTACCATCGGTAAAGGTGTTTATATTGGGCCTTATGTAGTGGTTGAAGACAATGCTAAGGTGGGCGATTTTGCTCAGTTGTATGCTCATGTTTTTGTGGGCAGAAATGCTCAAGTGGGGCAAAGTACCATTATGTATTCAGGGGTGAAATTATATTCTGAATGTGTTGTAGGTAATCATTGTATTTTTCATTCAGGAACGGCCATTGGCTCTGATGGATTTGGTTTTGCACCAACGCCTGATGGTTCCTATGCTAAAATTCCACAAATAGGGAATGTGATTGTCGAGGATAATGTCGAAACCGGGGCGAATTGTTGTTTAGACAGAGCCACCATGGGTTCAACTATATTAAGAAAAGGCGTAAAACTTGATAACATGGTGCAAATTGCACACAATGCTGAAATTGGCGAACATACAGTCATAGCCGGTTTAAGTGGAGTGGCAGGTAGTACCAAGGTAGGAAAGCATTGTGTAATTGGAGCCCAAGTAGGAATAGTAGGGCACATAAGCATTGCAGATGGCACTCAAATTGGCGGTCAAAGTGGTATCCCTAAAAGCATCAAGGAGCCCAATCAACAGTTTATGGGCAGCCCTGCTCAACCCATTAAAGAAGCGTTTAAATCACAAGTGGTTTTACGCAATTTACCTAACTTAGAAAAACGCATACAAGCATTAGAACAACGTATTAAAGATTTAACTCAATAATGAAACAAACCACCATCAAACAAGCTGTCACCATATCTGGTGTAGGATTGCATACTGGCGCTAAAGTCAATTTAACCTTTTTGCCTGCAGCGGCTAATCATTGGTACAAATTTCAAAGAATAGATTTGGAAGGTCAACCCATCATTGAAGCAGATTGCGAGTTGGTAGTAGATACTTCAAGAGGTACCACTTTAGAGAAAAATGGTGCAAGGATCTCAACTGTTGAACATGCATTAGCAGCGCTTGTAGGTTTAGAAATTGACAACGTATTATTGCAGATAGATGGTCCTGAAATGCCAATTATGGATGGTAGTTCAATGCCATTTGTGGAGTTGTTAAAGCAAGTAGGTACAGTAGAATTAGAAGCTGAGAGAGACTACTTTGCTATTCCTTACAATGTGCATTTCAATGACCCTAAAAACAGCATAGAAATGGTGGCCATGCCATTGGATGATTACCGCGCCACAGTGATGGTAGATTACAATAGTCCTGTATTGGGCAGTCAACACGCTACCATTACCAATTTGAACGAATTTGAATCTCAAATAGCCAGCTGTAGAACATTTTGTTTTTTACATGAATTAGAAATCATGTTGGCCAATAACCTCATTAAAGGAGGCGATTTAAACAATGCCATAGTGATAGTCGATAAAGTGGTGGAAGATGGAGAGATGGAACGCCTTGCTAAAGTGTTCAATCAACCCAAAGTTGAGGTAAGAAAAGAAGGTATTCTGAACAATTTAGAATTGCGTTTTCAGAACGAACCTGCAAGACATAAATTATTAGATTTATTGGGCGATTTAGCCTTGATTGGTATGCCAATTAAAGCGCAAATCATGGCAGCCAGACCAGGACATGCTTCAAACGTAGCCTTCGCTAAAAAAATCAAGGCCTTGATCAAGTTAAATAAGAAAAAGGCACAATCTGATGCGCCAGTTTACGATCCTAATAAAAAGCCTATATACGACTACAAAGACATCTCAAGGTTTTTGCCTCATAAGCACCCATTCTTATTGGTAGATAAAGTCATTGAAAAAACCCCGACTCAAATTTTGGCAGTCAAGAATGTAACAGGAGATCAATATTTCTTTAATGGCCATTTCCCTGGTGATCCAATTTTCCCGGGGGTATTGCAGCTTGAAGCCATGGCTCAAGCCGGTGGTGTACTCATTTTAAGTGAAGTTGAAAACCCTGAGAATTACACGACGCTTTTCATGAAAATTGACAATGCTAAATTCAAAGACAAGGTTGTGCCAGGAGATTCTTTAGTGATGAAATTGGAATTATTAGAACCAATTCGCAGAGGCATTTGCTTGATGAAAGGTCGTTGTTATGTTGGTGAGAAATTGGTTAGTGAAGCGGAAATGATGGCTCAAATAATAAAAATTAAATAATTAGGGGGTAACACACTTTTTTTTGTTTTAAAATTAAATAGTATCATGATTCAACCATTAGCATACGTGCATCCCCAATCGAAAGTGGCAGAAAATGTGGTGATTGACCCATTTGTGACCATTCATAAAAATGTTGAGATTGGAGAGGGCAGTTGGATAGGTTCAGGTGCAACCATATTTGAAGGCGCTCGCATTGGTAAAAATGTGAAAATTTTTCCAGGTGCTGTTATTTCAGCTATACCACAAGATTTAAAGTTTGATGGCGAAGAGTCATTAACTGTTATTGGCGATAATACCACAGTTAGAGAATGCGTAACCATTAACAGAGGCACTAAAGACCGCGGTCAAACCAGTGTTGGAAAGAACTGCTTGATTATGGCCTACAGCCACATTGCACATGATTGCATTATTGGCGATAATGTGATTTTGGCGAATAGCACTCAAGTAGCAGGTCACGTAGTAGTTGGAGAGCACGCTATATTAGGTGGTGCCACATTGGTACACCAATTCGTACATATTGGCAGACACTGCATGATCAGCGGTGGTTCATTGGTAAGAAAAGATGTACCGCCCTATACTAAAGCCGCAAGAGAGCCGCTGTCTTATGAGGGCGTTAATTCTATTGGGTTAAGACGTCGTCAATTCACACCTGAAAAAATTTCAGAGATACAAGAAATCTACAGAACCTTATACGTAAGGGGTTACAATAACAATAAAGCCATCGCTCACATAGAGGCCAATATGCCTGCAACACCAGAGCGCGATGAAATCTTGTCATTCATTAAAGAATCTGACAGAGGGATCATGAAAGGCTATATTGGTGGAAAATAGTTAAGCTTGATGGGCATCGCTCCAAGCTTGAGGATTTTTACTCCATTCTGCAATATCTGCTTTAGCCTGTTCACTGATGTAATTGATACTAGCGGCTTGTTCAGCCAAAGTATTGAATTCGCACAATGAAAGATAAGGGCAATTGGCAGAGGCAAACTTAACAGCCGTTTCAGGGAAGCCATAATTAAAGATGCTAACCAATCCTAAAACTTCTATACCGTTTTCTCTGAGGTCTTCTACAGCTTTTAAACTGCTTTTGCCTGTACTAATTAAATCTTCAACGACCACCACTTTACAGCCCGGGGTAAGTCTGCCTTCAATGCTGTTTTTAAGACCATGTTTCTTAGGTTCAGGTCTAACATAGGCAAAAGGTAAATTCAAAACCTCCGCAATTAAAGCCCCTTGGGGAATGCCAGCTGTGGCTACACCAACTATTGCTTCAGCACCTTTAAAGTTTGCTTGAATGGCTTCGCATAAGCTTTTAGTGATGAATTGTCTGGTGATAGGGTATGAGAGGGTTACGCGGTTATCGCAATAAACAGGAGAGCGCATGCCTGAAGTCCAAGTAAATGGATTGTCGACATTCAACTTTACGGCTTCGCATTCCAATAAATATTGTGCTATTTTTGAACTGATTTCTTTTGCTACCATGGCTCAACAAAATTATAAGATATTTATCAATGAGTGTCAGATTGTATTGACCAATAATGCTCATCTTTTTAACAGTTCAGACTTTAAAACAATCCAATCAACAGATTTAATAGCATTGATTCAACAGATTACATCTGGCGTGTACCAAGGGCCTAATCAACTTGTGGTGCCTTGTGTAAAGCCTTCTGCTACCTTTGCGGTTGTCAAAAAACAGTTCAAAATCATTAAAGCGGCTGGCGGGGTAGTGTTCAATGAACAAGGAGAATTATTATTGATTAAACGCCTTGGTAAGTGGGATTTGCCTAAAGGAAAATTAGATCCAGGAGAAGATTTTAAGTTAGCGGCCTTAAGGGAAGTGCATGAAGAATGCGGTTTGAATTTCTTAGGCCTATCCAATAAATTAGCAACCACCTATCATGCTTATTGGTTAAAAGGCAGATGGATACTCAAAAAAACAGTGTGGTTTAAAATGATAGCATGGGGCGATGCATCGGTTCAGCCTCAAATTGAGGAGGGAATTACTGAAGTGGTATGGGTGAATAAAGCCTTTATTAAAGCTAAAGATTTTGACACCTATGCCTCATTAAAAGATGTCTTTAATCTAATTGAGTTTTCCAAGCAACGTTAGTTGCCGCTGTTGGTATATACCTTTAGGCTGAAGTCTTTTTTATTGATCCAGCCATTTTGCCCAGGACGCTTTTTGATTTCTGATTTTCTAAAGATTTCACGAATGACTAAGAAATAAAAACCACCTGGAATGAACATGGTAATGGCCACAGCGCCAAGAGCAGAAATGCGTCTGAATCCCCAGAATTTTTGGTTGCCAGAGTATACCTCTTGGATACTGTTAATGGGCATGTATTCCCCAGAGCGCTCATTGAATGAATTAACTTCATAAAACACAGAATCATTTAAAAACATAAAGCGGCCTTGGTGTATGTTTTGGCTTTGGTCTTTGAACTTAAATTTGCTAAAGGATTCAACCACCATATGCTTGTTGTCTTTGAATGAAATCATCAAATAGCTCTTATTGTTAGCAATGGCTGAGCCCATGCTTAATACCATTAGCATTAAAAGACAATAAAACTTATTGGTGTAAACGTTTTTCGCCAGCATAAATATGAAGTTTTAAATGGTTATTGATTGGAACTACAGGACAAATATAACTAGAATTGTAATGACAATAAGGATTGTAGGCCAAATTAAAATCTAATACAACATTGTTTTCCTCTTTGTAGTCAATATCAATATAGCGCCCAGCTCCATAGGTGCTGCTTTGGTTACTTAAATCCTTAAATGGAATAAACAGTTGTTTGGGATGCAAAGGCGTTTTAGAGTAGGCTATTAGTGTGCAGTTGGAGTCTTTAAGGGTAAAACTCAATTCAAATAAAGCGTAATAAATGACTTTTTCTTCACTATTAGTATACAACTCAACCATGTTGCCCTGTATGGGTTTTACATTGGCTCTAACCCTGTAATGTGTGTCAATGTTGAAATAGAGCAAGCCTTTAAAGCCATTGTAGGCATCTTCTGGTAAAATACCCTCTTTTATCATGCTGGTGTTTTTACTAGATCGACCTTGTTCTATAGCTGAACAATAGGCTTTGTAGTCGTTGCTATTGTTGCACGCCGATAAGGTTATTAGAATAAATATGGCAATATGAATAATCCTACCAACCATAATACAATTACGCCAATGATGTTTAAACACAGACCCACAATGGCCATGTCTTTCAATTGAATTTTTCCAGAGCTGTAGACCACAGCATTGGGCGGAGTGCTGATCGGGAACATGAATGCAAAGCTACAAGCTATAGTGGTAGTAATGCCCATGATGTGTGGGTTGTCTAATCCTATAGATTGTGAGATGCCAAACACAACAGGGATGTAAATTTGAGCTAGGGCAACATTGCTCATGAGTTCAGTGAAAAAGACGGCTGAAGCAATGATCAATAACAATAACCACTCGTATTGCCCGTTTTGTGAGGTTTGAATCCATTTGCCTGCAGCATGAATGGCGCCAGTAGTTTCAAGCCCTTTGGCCATGCACATGCCACCTCCAAATAACAATAAGATTTCCCAACTGATGTGTTTTAAATCTGATACTACTAATAATTGACGCTTTTTTGCTTGCCCAGATGGCATAAAGAATAGCAGTAAACCAAATACAATTGCCACACTGTACTCTTCAATTTTAAACGCTATGTTTTGAGCTTTAAGCCAATCGTTGATCAATTGCCCAAATACCCAAAAAAATATGGCCAATGAAAATAGGATTAAAGTGCGTTTTTCAGCTTTACCCATTTTGCCAATTTGACTGGATTGTTTGTCAAGTAAAGCAGCTACTTCTGGAAGGCTGTGCATCTTAACTTTAAAGAATACATTGGCCATGAATTGGTAGCTCAACCATAGCATTAAAAGACTTAATGGAATCCCCAATACCATCCATTTGAAAAAGCTTACAGGCTCATTCAATAACAATTCGGATAAGCCTTTGTAAACAATGTTGGGCGGGGTGCCGATAATGGTAGCAATACCGCCAATGTTGGCCCCATATGCAATGCCTAAAATCAAGCAGGCAAAAAACGCTTTGTTGCTGGGATTGTTTTTGTCTTGAATGGTATTAACAATTGATATCGCCACTGGTAACATCATAATGGCTGTAGCTGTGTTACTGATCCACATGCTAATGAGACAAGTACTCAACATCATGCCCCAAATAATGCCCTTGGGGTTGTCTCCAGTTAAAGATAATAATTTAAAAGCAATGCGTTTGTGTAAGTCCCATTTTTCAACACTGTAGGCCAATAGAAAACCGCCAAAAAACAACAGAATGGTGTGGTTTAGATAGGCTTTGTAAATGCTTGTGAAGTCTAAAATGCCATGCAAAGGCATTAGGCCAATGGGCAATAAGGATGATAGCCAAATCGGAATGGGCTCAACTATCCATAAATTGATCAGTAGAGCGGCTATGCCTATGGAGCCATAAAAGCTGCCTTGAGCGGGTTCTATTGCACTGCCCCAATACCAACACAATAAATACACCAACAAACCTGGTATGCTTGCAAGTATTGATTTTGTGCTAGGTTTAGTGAGGGGTTTCATCAGCTGCGTTTAGCCAATTTTTTCTTTTGTGCCAAAGTCATGGTGTTGATCTTTTTGTATTGCGTTACTTTGGCTTTTGGAACTTTAATCTTCAATTTTTGGCCTTTAAAAATATGGTCCCTTTTCATGCCGTTCCATTTCCGAATATCACTAACTCTGCAATCAAACAAGTCTGCAATTAAAAGCAATCCATCGCCCTTTTTAACCACATAGGTAATGGTTGTGGTTTTGCTTTCGCGAACAGGATTAGGTTTGTCTTCTTCATCGTCGTCTTCTCTGGTTTCAATGTTTAATGAATCTTTGATTACTGGCGGTTTAGGGATGATCAGACTGTTGTCTAATATGAGAGAATCACTGATGCTAGAATCCAAAGTGGTAACAGGGGCAGGGAATAAGACTGCACGTAAATTGCGGTACTCAATGATCTTGTCTTTAGGGAGCTTAAGACCTGTTGAGTTATAAATGACAGGAACAATGCCAAGTCTTAACTCTGGATTGCACAATTGAACAAGCTCCTCTGACAGATTTAAATTAAACGCAATCGCATTCAAGCCAATTTCTCTTTCTACATGAACGGTATCTGTATCCGGTAATCTATACTTGATTGGCAATATTTTATGGTCGTTATAAAAGTTCCATATATACCAAAAAGCCATGTAGTTAACTGCTGCATTCTGGAACTCTGGGCTGAGCTGATTGTGCACCACCGCATAGTCCAAATTGTTATTGGCGCGATGAATAGCCATATTCATGTTGATGGGCCCTGTCTTAAATGCCACAAGGGTTTTTAACCAATCTTGATAGATCAATTGAAGATCCTTGAAATAATTAGCCGCCACTTTACTGCTTTTGTCAGGGTTGCGGCGAAAATCAACATAACTGTTGGAGTTCAATTTGTACTTTTTGGCAATGGCATAACTCATAGACCACATGCCGCTTCCGCCATCAGGATCAACATACAATGGATCTGAATTGCAAAATGCCGCAGAAGCCAAAAACAATTGTTTAGGGATACCTGCTTGGTCAAAATATGGGCCGTATAATTGTTGGTAATACTGGGTTTTGCCAATCAGTATTGAGGTGCTGTTGTTGAGGTTTTTTAAATAATTGCCAATCTGTTTTCGGACTTGTTCATTATAAAAAATAGGGACCTGGGAATTGGTCTTTAAAAGTTTTTGAAAATAAGGATCTTTGATATAGGTTGAATCATAGGTATTGGCTTGCAGATTAGCAATCCAAGTCAAAATCATCAACAATAAAGCAGTTCGTTTCATGTAGCTTGTTAACGGAAAATGGGCTTTTTAATTGTTACGAATATAAGGCTTTAATTCGGCATGTTTGTAAAAGTTTTCCCTTATTTGTTAAGACATACTGCTGTTAAAAACCACCTGTAAACTGCTATTTTTGTGGTATGCAAAACGATCAAAGACTAGTGGCATTTAAACGCTTATTAGACATCATGGATGATTTAAGAGCCAAATGTCCTTGGGATAAAGAACAGACTATGTCGTCTTTAAGGCATTTAACCATTGAAGAGACTTATGAATTAAGTGATGCCATTTTGCAAAATCAAACTGAGGAAATAAAGAAAGAATTAGGAGATATACTCTTGCACATCGTTTTTTATGCCAAGATTGGTTCAGAAACAGGTGATTTTGATATCACTTCAGTGATCAATCAATTGTGTGAGAAATTGATCCGCAGACATCCACACATTTATGGGGAAGTGAATGTTGAAGACGCCAATGAAGTAAAGCGCAATTGGGAACAAATCAAATTGGCAGAAAAGGGTAAAGATCAAAAACGTTCGGTTTTGAGCGGTGTGCCTGTGTCAATGCCCTCTTTGGTGAAAGCCATGCGCATGCAAGATAAAGCCGCTCAGGTCGGTTTTGATTGGGATAACAAAGCCCAAGTTTGGGCCAAGGTAGAAGAAGAATTGCAAGAATTTAAATCAGCCAATACCCCAGTTGAACGCGAGGCGGAATTTGGGGATTTATTGTTTTCTTTGGTCAACTATGCACGTTTTGAACAGATTAATCCGGATGATGCTTTAGAGAAGACCAATCAAAAATTCAAAACGCGTTTTGAGTACATAGAATCAAAAGCTGAAGCTGCACAATTAGAGCTTAAATCAGTAGGTTTGCCTCAAATGGACAAATGGTGGAACGAGGCTAAAAAGCTTTAAGCTAATTTTTTAGCAATGGCATTGTTGTAAATATCTGCAATGCTATTGATGCTTCCGAAATCTACTGCATCTACATGCATGTTTTGACCTTTAACGGTTCCAATATGCAAGCAATCAATGCCTTGTTGTTTGAAGTGGTTCATTAACTGCTCTTTTTGAGCTGGTTTAACGCTCACTACAACACGTCCTTGAGCTTCGCCAAATAACCATGCATCTTTTCTGAAATGGGCATCCGTGCAGATGTCAAAACCGATATTGCCTTGCATGGCAGACTCAGCTAAGCAAACGAATAAACCACCTTCGCTGATATCGTGAGCTGACTCTATCATGTGCTCGGTAATAGCAGTGTATAAGGCATCGTGCATAGCCTTCTCTTCGGTTAAGTTGAGGTAAGGAGCAGGAGAATATTTTACACCATGGTATTTAGCCAAATATTGACTGCTGCCAATATCGTTATGAGATT
>JACCDP010251583.1_pt1 | contig 69194 bp, 52 predicted proteins | sample 7445841 | NCBI WGS metagenome assembly JACCDP01 (sample SAMN15323441, study PRJNA562643) | freshwater metagenome | isolation source: river surface water | place: USA:Blue River Watershed | collected 2017-08-17 | reverse complement strand
TGTTAGTTGGCACGTCTAATGCAATAGGCACTTACCAACTTCAAACTGCAAACACCAATGGAGGCTCTATTGAAACATATACATTTAATAGCAGTAGTGCAACAACGGCGCCATTTTTTATATTGGGCAAGAGCCGCAATGCCACCATTGGTCAGCATACCGTTGTTCAAAATGAAGATACGCTAGGAACAATCCTTTTTGCCGGATCAGATGGAACAAATTTTGAAGAGGCAGCACGAATAACTTGCCAAGTTGATGGTGAACCTGCAACAGCGGGTGATACAACCGACATGCCGGGTCGCCTAGTGTTCTCCACTACCGCCGACGGAGCGAGCAGCCCGACGGAGCGGATGAGGATTGGAAGTAGTGGCACAACAACGCTGTCAAACCCGAATAGCTCAAGAACTGCTCCTCACATTCTGCTTGTAGATACAGGCGACAACAGAACAGCATCAATTTGGAACAATACTGGGATTATGTCACTGGGTGGGTCTGGCACTTCAAACACAACCAGCATCAACATCAACCATGGTGATACCTATATTGAGTATACAGGTGCTCAGTATTTCAGCGGTGTTGGAACAACCGCATCCGCTGCCAATGCGTTTCTAAATAGTGGCAGCAGCCCCGCTAACCAGCTTTTGCGCTCCACTTCTTCTTTGCGGTACAAGACCGACATCGAAGATCTTGAGCAAGATCGCTCTGACTCCATCCTTAATTTCCGCCCTGTCTGGTATCGCTCTACTGCTGAGGCAGATCGCAGCGACTGGTCTTGGTACGGCCTTATCGCAGAGGAAGTGGCCGAGATTGAGCCGCGCCTTGTTCACTGGACGTATCTTGAAGATGCCTACGAGGAAGTTGAAGGTAAGCGTCAGCTCAAGCCTGATGCGGAGATGGTGCCTGATGGTGTGCAATACGACCGTCTGACGGTGTTGCTGCTAGATGTGGTTCAGCGTCAACATAAAGCAATCGGAATCCTTGAGGCAAAAGTCGCAGCGCTTGAATCCGCATGAATTACCTGATCGCAGCATTGCTTATGGTCGCGGCCATCACCTTCCCAATGCTCTGGGTCTATGTCGGTCTTCCCTATCGGCGCGGTCCTGATGACTGGTGGTGATAGCCAGACCTTTTAGCCCTACTCACTACGAGATGTAGTTAGCATATGACGAAACACCTTCCCCTCCTCACACCGCCATAGCCGTCTTGACCGCTATCGTCGGCACCACCATCGCTGTCGATAGTCGCTACGCGAAGAGCGCGGAGGTTCGGGTACAATTCTGTCAAGCTCGGAAACAACAGCTACGCGACCGGATCTTCGAACTCGATCTCAAGGCAGTGAAAACCGAATCCGATCGGGCATTACGAAACTACCTGGACCAGCAGTTACGCGAGCAGTGTTAGCCTACTGGGACCTCGTAGTCCCTGGCTGTGCCCATCACTGTATCCGAACTCTGGCAGGCGTTTGTATCCGAGCGCTCGATCTCCCTCTGCCCGACTAGCCTCACGTCCGATTACACACAAGTCGGTAAGTGGTTAGATCGTTGCCCGGTACAGGATATTGGGCAGGCCAGACAAGTCATGATCTGGGTGCTTGGCCAGGAGCCCGTCCTTTCCTCTCGCCGCGTAGCGATGTACACCAAAACCATGTTCCGCTGGGCGGCACAGGAGGATGTCGGTTACCTAGACAAAAATCCCCTAGCAAGCTTCAAAATGCCTAAATCTCCTCAGAGGGACGAGGAAATCGTTGTAATCCCTCGCAACGAGGTAGGCCTAGTCCTCGCTGCGTTGGAAGCAAAGCATACGTACCGTGATGTGAACTGGTCGTGGTACACAGAGTTTATGTTACAAACCGCAATGAGGACGGGTGAAGTCAGGGCGGCGAGGTGGGAAGACATCAAGGACGGCAAACTCCTCGTACACCAGAACTACACGCTTACGCATGGCCTCAAGAACAGCACGAAAACTAATAAAAAACGCTGGGTCCCCCTGAACAATAAGTGCATGGGCATCCTCAACCAGCTCGATCAATCTGACCCGTACCTGTTTCCGTGGGATAGGCTAGCCTTCCAGAGCTATTTTCGCAAGAAGCTACAACCCCTACACGAAGTCGGCCTTCTCTCCCATCTCTACCGACCTTACGATTGTCGCCACACAGCCATTAGTCGTTGGATTGAAGCAGGAATCCCAGTCCCCCAAGTAGCTGCGTGGGCGGGTAATACGAGCGAAATCATTTTTAAACATTACTGTAATACTACTACCGAATACCAGATGCCAGAGTTGTGAGAATTAGTTGAAAGCACACATAGGTGACCAATCCACTTACTTCTATGTCCGACACTCCCATCATCCAATACACCTGGTCCATTGCCAATCTCGAGAGACATACTTCCAACGGGATTTGTTATACGGTCCACTACCAAATTTCGGCCAACGACGGTGTGTATACTGCCGGAGCCTATGGTTCCATCGGCCTCGAAGCACCGGCCGAAGGTGACCCTGTCATCCCCTATGCCGAACTAACTCCCGAAATCGTGATTGGCTGGGTAAAAGACAAGCTTGGCGGTGAGGAGAAAGTCGCGGAGATTCACGCCGCCCTCGAGAGCCAAATCCTTGAGCAGCGCAGTCCGTCCAAGGCCTCAGGCCTCCCCTGGGCTGGCTGAAGAGGCGATCTTCTCCACCGTCCCTAACATCCGAGATAGAAACTGCTCGGGTAGCCGACCCTCCAGGTCGGCCCGAGCATCGCTCGGGGTATCCGGCCACCCCGAAGAAATATACGACACGAACTCCTTGAGCTCATCGATACTGATGTATCGACCGGGCAGCAAATCCAACATCGATCCGGTATACACCAGCACATCGCCGCTAGGCAAGATAATCACATCGCCTGGAGACAGGTCCTGGCGGGCCGGAATCGGGTCAGTGTTCTTGCGGAGGATGTAGATCGAGGGTCGCATCGTAGTTGTGGTATTTTTTATAGGGGCCTAACGGCCCCGGCCGGGCCCGGCTACGCCGGAGCCCGGATGTTCGTATCAGGGGTTCAATATTCGCCCCCAGGGGTCTCGGATTCGCCAGAATCCGGAGGGAACAGCGAGTCGAGGGCCTGCTCGAGCTGAGCGACCATCGTGTTTACGAGATGAGGGTTTCTCGAGACCTTGGCGTCGGCATAAGCATCTACGAGCTGGGCAAGATCCTTCTTGGTCATGGTAGGTAGGGAAATCATGAGAGTACGTGGTTTACCACACCTCTAATTATACCATACACACTGGGCCGTTGAAAGCTAGGTAGCACTGAAACCCGCTTCGATGGCTGAGAACATCAGAAATTACGACATAAGTCGCACGTTCGACAATGTCATTTTAACGACTGTCACAGGCAGTCCGGACACCGATGGCGTACCCGACTCTTTCCTGCCTTACCCTTATACCGGCAACACCGCCCTCCGAGATCAAGGTAGGCTCCAGGACGGTTCGGGCAACGAAATCCCCTTAGTCCTGTCCCGCAACCTCATCGAAGTCGAGGCTGCCCCCGCCAGCGCGTATTCGGTCGTCCGCCGAGCCGACGCAGTCGGCATGCACGCCGCGATGTTTATCAACTCTTTGATTTGGTCCTGAGATAGACGTTCTACCCACCCTTGCCATGTTTCTCCCCTCAAACACCTCGACTAATCGATTTGCGTCTCCTACTAACACCGAAGGCGCTGAAGCCGGTCGTCTTATTACCGTCCCAACTAGCGGCCAATCCGATGACTGGAAGAAAAACTTCGCCCTGGTGACCTCGTTGCTACTGTGCAATAAAACGGCTGGCAACCTGCCCGTATCAGCAAAAGTAGTGAACGGAGTAACCTCCGCCTACATCCTCAACGGACTGAATTTGCCACCTAACGTCTCCTACGATGTAATCGATGGGAACAAATTTACCCTTAAGGAAGGCGATATCCTCTACGTCTGGCACGGCAGCACGAGTGCGAACGCACTCGATACTATCCTATCCTACACGCTCCACCGCCCTCTCACCACCTACGACGTCTGATATGTTAGAGAATATCTACCGGGTGGAGGGTAAATACCCCGATCCGCACGAGGTTGAGAGAGAGCTGAAAAGGTTATCCGAAAGTCCTGAAGAATACGCCAAAGCGAAAGCCGAACTCCTCGAAGCTGGTTTAGGTTCCCACCCCCTACTTAGCCGTTTTCTCGTTGAAAGCTAAGGTAGAGGATATAAAACGATGCGGTACATTCCAGATCTGGTCTCGGATGTCATAGTCCAGGTACCAGAGGACAAAAACGCCTACATCAATGTCCGGAACATCGGTGCGAGTGGCAGGGGAGACCTGGAATTTACTGGCACCGTTACCGACATCGATGCCGAAGGCGTTGTAACAATCAGCAACATCGATGATGGCGAAGGTAATTCTATCTTCCAATATCAAGATGTCTTAAAAAACGGTGCGGGAATCCAGCTCTTCAGCTACAGACCTCCTGCCACCGAAGAGACACCGGTACTACAAGTTGCATCTCACGCCGCTGTGGGGGTCGATTTTTCCGGATTCTCTGGAACAAACTCAAATCTCGCCCCACTATCCTACTACGTTTTTGGATTCGACCCCCGTTCCGGACGTCTACCTTATTTCCGGTCCGTGGTTAACGTTGGATCTAAGGTTTTGACTCCTGATCTCTGGAGCACCGAGCAGTACGTCCAGCTAAACCTCTCTCGGACTAACTCAAACGCCCTGCCAGTCATCTACAGGGTCTGGGGTAATACGGTTGAGTTTCTAGGGATCATCGGCAGCAATGAGATTGGCTACTCGGGCTCCGGAGAGCCCTATTTTCGTGACCTAGGCCTAACAGAAATCCCTTACTGGGACACGGACAAATCCCTACCCTCCTTCCTCTCCGACGCCTTTTCTGTTGCCGGCTCTGAGGTGACCCAGGTACGTACGGTAACGGCGAAGGAGAGGTTGAAGATTCAGTCTAGTCCCTTTGGCACCCAGTCTAGCTACATTCAATGTACTGGATTGTCCCTAGGTTCCCTGATCGGGACAGGCAACACCGTCAAATTTACACTAGACGATACTGATTTTGTAAGACAAGCCATATCTCTAGCAGGAACTACATCGGTCAAGGAGGTTATTTTCCCTGCTGGCGTCTACAATATCTCCGACCTCTACTTCGCTAATGCCGTTGGAACCGATTACTCTGGTATCTCGATTCGAGGTGTAGGAGACGGCTCAGTGCTGCGTAGGTTGCCTTGCACAGTAAACAACTCTGAGTATCCAGGGATTCTGAACTTTACCGGACAGTCAATTAGTCCAAGGATGACAGGGATCCGTATCCGTTCGATGGGGTTTGATGGTAATCGATCCGAGTCTTTCTCGAATGTTCCCCCCATCACCTCGGAGCTAGGACTCTCTTTCAAGTACTCCGATAACGTCGTTGTTAGTGACTGCACGGTGACAGATTGTGGCGGTGGTGGAATAGGGATCTACAATAGTAATAAAGTCTCTTTGACGACCAATGTAATCAATAACAGCGGTCGGTCTTACGAACAGATTGTCTCCCCGCTGGTAGTCGACACTTGCCAAGAAGTCGTTGTTCAAGGCAATATAATGAAGTTTGCCACTGCAGGACCTAGAGTTATCAGCACGGACTTCAGTACGATTAATGGAAATATCATCAGAGGGTGTGGAGACCAAGGTCTGCTCCTGGAGTCATCGTCTCAGTGGAATAAGCAGGGCAATGTCTCCTATAGCGAAAACGACTCAATTATCCAGTCGATCGATACGTACAATAACGAGTACAGCAGGGCGACCATTGAAGTTAGAAAAGGATACGCTCTAGACCCCATCTACATGACCGTGACATACGGCAATGAGTCCGTATCTATCCTGAAAAACACCGTAGTTGCGAAAATCTTCTCTCTCGACGCCAACCGAGCAAAAACAACCCCTGAAATGGGCCGGTTTAAAGTTCTTGAAACGAAGGATCAGCTAGATGCAGGTATCTTTTCTCTTACTTTGCCCGGAGAAACTAGCGAAGGCAATATCCCCTCAACCTCCTCTCTGACCAATAGTTTCGGCTACGTTTATGAGGTTACCGGAACCATTCTGCTGGGGAACGGCTCAAGGGGATTCCAGCCAGTCTCCATTAAAAGAATGGCATCTACAGGATTTATAGCCATAGAGTTACGGAATTCTAGCGATATTTTGGGATTCCAGATCTACTCTGAGTCTAGTCCAGAGAACGACAGAATCATTATCAAAGACTTCTCAAACTCTCTTCCTGGCTGGGATACTAACACACCTTACCCGGTCGTAGGTATCGATACGGATACTAACTCCATCCTTCTGAACCCCAACCCTGCCCTGACCTCTCTCAATACAACAGAGACCACCCCGTTCATCGAAGGTTCTCTGTTCATTCAACGGTCTGGATATTTCATCGCTGACGGCAACCTCTACGTTCATTCCTTCTGATCACCATGGCCAACAAACAAACAATCATCGGTAAAACCGCCCCTGTTCCCCTCGGCCAACAGAAGGCCGTCAACTCGTTGCCGGTTGTCTTCGCCGAAGACCAGCCACCCATCCCAGTTGAGGAGCAGAACAAAGTCCAGTCGGAAGTAGCCCTATCGTTGCTGGGTATCCCTAGGGCCGAAGTCGCCCTCGGCATCTTCGCTGACGTCAATACATACGATGTAAATCCGTCCGAGTGGTCCCAGGTTCCTCTCGAAAACGATCCGGATACTGGCACCGGGGTGAACCACATCGCCACTGAGGCCGGCGCAGAGCTTGTGGCGGCAGAAGGAGATACGACAATCCTAACCTCCAAACGATTCTTCCGGTACCAACCTGGCCGTGTATCGTCTTCAACAATGGGCGTTAGGATGAACCGGACGCTATCCACTTACTCTGCGGATACCCCTAATAGAGATGTTATGAAGGGAGCTCCTACTATTAAAAAATGGGGCATTTTTGATAAGTTTGACGGTTATTATTTCGAGATTGTCAATGGTGGAGACAAAAACGACTTCCGGTGTGTTCGCCGTACCCAAGCCCTAGTCCCCAGCCAACCTGCCGGCGTCGGCGATTCCTCTGCAGCTTGGCGTAATACGACAGGTGGAGAAGATAAGACTAATATTCTAGAGGGCAACTGGGGAGTCGTCGGCGTCGATCCAGTCATTTATCGAAACGGCCTCTGCTATGTAGCGGCCGCTATCTACGATCCGAGTCTGTGCTACCATCCGGATGACGTTAGATCTATAGAAGATCCTATTAATCCTCAACCTCTCTCCGATTACACCTACAACTCCGGATACGCTGTCCGCCTAGCTTACCGCGATACGAGCGATAATTTCATCGAGCATTTGTCTGGCCGTCAATACCAATTTCCTTTCGACCAAAAAGTCGGGGTTAACCCGGACGACTACGACCAGTCCTATGGAGGTAGATCCGGACATCTGATACCCTCGTCATTACCCGGTGGGTCAGACTACATCCGACTCGACGCCCACTGTCGGTGGGAAGATATCGTCACTAACCTAAGTCGTGGCAGTGGATCTGGATTCACTGATCAGATCGGGGTGACCGGTACTCAGCTAAACGTCGATGTGAACAATGCGAGGTTTGGATACGACCCCTCTCCTACAGAGGCTAATAGTGCGGTGAAAGTGTGGAATCTCCTTGTCACTGTTCAAGGTAGTACGCAAATCAGCTCAGGGGGCTTCGGAGCCGTTTTCACACACCGCTCTTACGATCCTACAAGCGGCTCTATTGGTGTAAAGAACATCACCCTGAAGGAGTGGTTTAAGCTCTGCGTTCCTCCACAGTATCGGACTGTGTACGAATGGCGACCCGTGCGTGCCATGTTCAGTAACGATCAACTCAATGGTTTGTCTGGCAACACCGTCCGCTGGAGTGATGTGTCTACCGCCAATGTAAGCGGTGGCGAATCAGGAGTGAAGCGCCCTGGAGATATTATTCAAGTAGCTGGACAAGATCTAACCGCTAACTCCGTATACAATGTTGATTTTAGCAAAGTTACCATGTGGAAGATCGACTTCTCATGGTACGGTGCCGTAGGCGCGTTGTTCCTGTGCTATGTACCAGTAGATAACGGAGAGGCCAGGTGGGTGCGTGTCCACCATATGCGGGCATCTAACCAACTCGATGTCGCGTCGTTGGGTAATGCGACTTTGCCGATCACCTACCTTACCCACGCCGGCCTCAGTAATGGTTTGCCAGATAACAACAAGAGCGTTTTGGTGAAATACGGCGCCTCGTACTACATTGATGGTGGGGACAAGGGTACGGTTAAACTTCTCTCTAAATCCTCTGACTACGCCAAACCCGTAGCCTATGGTAGTATTATTGTAACACCTACTAACAACTCAAGCAACTACTTTGACATAGCTCCAGGGGGCTCTGTGCCAGCTCAGGCTGAAAAAGATCAACTTATTGGGGCTTATCTGAAAAGTGATACAACTGTCAAAGTAATCTGGGCAGAGAACAATAGTACGAATATTCGACTATACTTTAATGGTAATGTCCCCACTTCTGGTTCTGTCGAATTAGTAGTGCCCCGTCGTCAACGGGCTATGGTGGCTTTGCGTGCAAAGGACGAAGTTAGTAATACCACTGGTACTCCGATCCGTAACCGCATCCAACTCTATCCAATTAAGTATGGCATTGGTGTTACTCAGCCTTCCGCGGATACATCGGACAACATCCTGACTGTAAACTTCATCAAAAACCCACTCCTGATCACTAACAACCTCAACAACTCAAGTGCCTTTAGTGCTATTACCGTAAACAATGGGACTTCGGAGTTCGAAGTTGGTTCTGGCACAGTCCCTAAAGAGATCAGTTTCACCGGACTAAGCAGTGTTCTTACTACAGACGGCCAATACCTGCACTGCTATGCTAGAGGAATAGCTCTAAGTAGTTTTACTACTATTCCTGCCACCCCATCCCCTCAAGAAAGTGCTGTGCTAGTAAGATTGTTTAAGAAGGGGGGTAAATATTACGTTCAAAACTACTCCTCTTTGCCCGAGTCGTTTGTTATCTATGGGACCTTGCTACCCGTACTAATGTATAACTTTGGTACGAACGGTCAAATCACAAAGTTTACCGGGACCATCTCTCATACCTCCTACGAAGACCAGAAGAAATGGAACCAGACCGTTGGAGTAGGTAGCTTCGAGTCTATTGCTCAGTTGTCCGGTGCTTCAGTATCGCAGGACTTCAGGCTTTCACCCGTCTCTGGCACCGGCTCTACCATTCTCTCACTTTACACAAATCCCGGGGGATCCCAATACGACTTAACCGACTACTTCGCCTACAACAAAGAATACATTTCCTTCCCTCTGACCAACGAAGTCGACATCCTCTGTGCCTACGCGATGTGGGATTCGACGTCAGCTACTTCTCAACCCTCTACTCAACTTTCTGTTGTCAATTCTCTGACCTGGGAGGAGCAGTAAACCATGGCTGGTAGAAAATCGATTAGGGCGGATAAAACTCCGCCTCGGCGCAGCCGGGGAATCAAACAGATGCTTGATACGAGAGGTTTTCCTCTCACTACCGAGCAAGGAGCCCCACTGGTTACCGAGAAGGAGGAGTATAGGCTCAGTGAGTACGGTAAGAACACGGCTCCGAGTGTTGTTGTTGACTCAGAGTCTTATCGCACCGAAGGTCTGAGCACACAAAACACCTTCAGCAAATTCGATCCAGCCGCTCTACCAGTCATCGAGCAATTTGCCGAACAGAGTGAGGTGTCTAGGTCGTTGCTTGGTATTAACCGAGAGACGACTCAGCAAGGCTTATTCAGCAATGTGTCGACTTATGGCTTGGACCCCAAAGACTGGAAAGTAGAGACTGGCGGTTATTCAGATGGCTCGTCCGAGTATTGGTGGACGAGGCGTCCAAGTTCTAACGGAAATTACTACCCGACTAGAACTAGCGAGGACGATAAAAACGCCGCCATCGTACTGTCTGCTAATCCCACTCCCTTTCTTCAGCCAGGTAAGCCAGGTATCCAAGATTTGCTACTTAATCCTGAGGGTGCAGGGCAGAGGTATGTAGGCTGGGGTAGATACCTAAACTCCATCGTAGCGTTGTATATATTCCGCTACATGGTAGAAAACTTCTCGGACACACAGCTCGAGCAGTTCAATATGGGGTATTTGTTGTCTCGTTATCCACGGACGTCAGACTCTAATTTTAATGAGTTGTATTGGGACAAGATTTGGCTAGACATTAATCAAAACAAGTTTGGCGGTATCGATAACTATCCCATCATACCTTCGGGAAAAGGGTACAACTTTAACAACGTAGTGATAGAGAATTGGCGTTCTAACCCTAGCCTTTGGGGCTCTGGAATTGTCATTATTTCTCAAGCAACTCCGAGGTTGCCTGCCGACCTCAATGTATCCTGGGACAGCTTCTTTTTTGGGTCTACTAGGACGTATTATCCCTCGAATCGTCTAGAGGATAAAGGTCACTACCGTATCCGGACAAACCCTGAAAGCGATGTTTGGGAGAAATACTTCGGTTTAGTATGGAACGAAATCCGAAATGATTTGAAAAATTGGGAGTTTACGGTTCATAGAGATGAGAGCACGGTTACTCAGTTAGAAAAAGACCTCAAACTGCCGTACTTTGTTTTAGACTTTCCAGCCGTACCGGACAAAATCAACAATATCTTTACCGACTCCTGGCCCTCTCAATCCTTTGGCGAACAAATCAATCTGCCTGCCGACTCAAACCGTATCGGTGGCGTACAGGGCATACAGTCAGAGGTCACCCTAAAATCGATACGGTCTTTTAGGTATCAGCCTGGTAGAATCAGTGGATTTACCTATGGCGTTAAAGTCAGCGAGATTGGTGCGGGACCCGGGACAGTACTCGAGTTTGGTATTGAAAATGATACGGATTCATATATGTTTAGGCTCAGCAATGGGGATAACTTTTCCATTGTTCGAAGATCTACTGTGCCGTTAGAGGAAACAGAATTCCTAAAGCCCGCAGCCTATGCAGAAAATACTAAAACAGTAATACGTAACGGAACCCAACAGTACGAGACTGTAATCGAACAAAAGATCATGAATGGTGACCCGTTGGGGGGAGAAGGTGAGTCAGGTTACTTCTTAAACCCCGACACTGTTACCATGTACAAGATTGAGTTTGGTTGGTACGGTGCGATTGGTGCGAGGTTTTATGCCTATATTCCCGTAGGGAATAATGAATGCCGCTGGGTAACTCTGCACACATTGGTTATCGAAAACCAGCTTGGTCAACCTTGTCTCGCCGACCCCTTCTTCTACTTCAAATACAGACTTCTAATCTCCGACTCCTCTACTATTCGCCTCGATCAGACAATTAGCAAGTTCGGTGCTTCGTACTACATTGACGGGTATGATGAGGGGACTCTATATAGCTTAAATGCTAAGTCCGGCCTAAGAGCCCTAAAGGATATCGGATTCGGGGCTAGAGACTGGGTCACTTTGATGGGTATTAAACCTAGACAGTTTTTGACTAACAGGTTTGGCTATGAGTTTTACAACAAAAAAGAAGTATTCCCTGAAAACCTATTTATTACCTCTCAGAGGGATTGTGAGATCAAACTGATTCGTCAAACTGGTTGCCCCGAGTGGGCCTATAGCCATCAAGAAGGCTACTCTTGGTCTCAGCTCCCAGCATTCCGAAGGCTCAAAGGTAAATTCAACATCGACCCGTTTTACTCTGTCACTAACACCGACCTAGGTATTATCAATGAGATCAGGCCCACTTACAGCGCTGTTGCGGGCTATACCGGACCCTCCACCGGTGGATTCAGATCTCCCATTGAGCCTAGCTTCTGGAATCTAATTGGTAATCAGGTTATCAGAGTGGTAGGAGAAGATCTCTACGGGCTGTTTATCTCCCCTCAAAAAGACCTAGTACCAGACTCATCTTTGTTAGTTAAGCTTCAAAGAGATGGATCATCCAGCGCGTATCTTTCCACCCGTAACACTGTATCTCCTGCCAACATTTACTTGCCTTTCACATATTCCAACCCCCAAGGATACGATGTAGAGTTTGACTATTTTAGGCGAGACCAGATTTTACTTAGTACGGTAGACATTCTGAGCGATGAGTTTTACTTGTACTGGGTGGGAGGACCCGGAGAAGGCATTGGTGGCACCAATAACACCTCGACAATGAGGTTTGGTTTTACTTGGCCCAGTAACCCTAGCACAACACCTAGTGTGAATTGGGGTGTAGAGGCCGGCCCGGTGAGCTATGATAACCAAACTTTCACAAACGGTCTACCTTACGATTTTGTTTCCGACTACCCTGATACGACATTGTACGTGGAGACCAATAATCTGGTTTCAACAAACAACTACAATCTGGAGTCAGGAGAATTTACTAGTTATGGCGATATAACCGGTCTCTCTGACTCCCTATCTGTATCCGGAATAGAAGGTGGATTCTGCAGAGGGTTGTATTGTAAGGCTGGCCGAGAGGCGAGAAGAGACCTGAGCATCGTTTCCGAGGTCGTAGAAGGCATAACCAAATACTACATTTCTGATACCGAATCCCCATGGCCAAATCTTGGTGAAGCTTACGATGTTACGATTGTCCAAGGAGGTACTACAGTAACAATCAGTACGACAGGTGGTGAAGCCAGGACGACAGAGGATGGTATAACCCTCTACCTGTTACCTCTGACCTCCCTCGGAGCTTTAGATAACAACGCGACTGTCGATGTATTCTATAGAATTATCTACATCGCCTCTATGGATAAAAGATCTAAACCCACTCAAGTCCTGGTCTCTAAAATCGGACCGGATGTCCCGTTCATTCGAATGTTTATCCAGGGGAGGCAGGGAGCGAAACTTGGAGGAGTCTGGGTTGGCCAGAAGACGGCTAGTGGCATCAAAGTAGAACCCCTTACGCCACACATCTCCACTTTAGATAACAATTCCCCTGCAATTACAACCTACGCCCATGTAGACAATGAGGGAAATCTCACTGTACCAGAGGGAGATAGGGCTAACAGTGGTAACCGCAAGAAGTGTGGTAGTTTCTTGTCACAAGGGTCTACAGGTATCCTTAGCCAATCTGATTACCCGATTCGCTGGTTGACAGACAGCGATCAGGGGTATCCTTTGGCCACCTACTACATCTCTGCTAATACTCCAACAGAAATTGACTTAAAGACTGTGTTTAACATCTCAGCAGAGAGTATCGTCAACGAAGACGATGGCAATCTCGCTACATTCGTCATAGCTCGCTCCTTGTCCAGCACTGGCCCCAACGAGGTCTATGTATCTCTTAACTACTCCGAGCAGTAAATAGTTGAAAGCTCATTAGAGCGAGATTGAGTTTTAGATGGCGGGGTCACTATTTTCTGGATTCAGCAAGTTCTCAAGACCAGACGTAGGGCTTGTTTCGGATAGCTCACGCAATCTATCTGAAATTTTTGAATCGGATAAACGAGAGGCTCTGAGGAACATTCTTTTATTCCCCGAAGTCTTAGATTCTATCTACAAAGTATCTGAGTCCGTATCAGTAGAGGATATTCGTGCAACGTCTGGATTGTCTCGACTGCTGCTACCTTCTCTCGACCAGATCGACGAGATCGCTGCTGACAGGATTCCCGGACGTCTCTATGTAGACAAAGAGTTTTTCAGCCCCACCTACCCTCTTGGGGGGATCGGCGCATCCGGAGTCAGCAACTCGAACGTTATTATCTTCAACGGTGCGTTGCAGTGTTATGGTGCTGAGTACTTCTCCAATACCATTGGCGACTCCATCTTCAGTGGCCCTGTGCCGCGCCGCATTGCCCTGTCTACTTCCCGGTCTAGTCTTCTGAGTGCGGAAGCAGATCCGGATTTTCCAGGCTACATTAAGACAGCTAGATATCCTGGTACAATCAAAGTTCGCAGACGTTCTCATGTAAACAGAATTTTTGTCCCCAAAACCTCATTTATCTCCCGATCAAATGCGGATGAGAATCCTACCCATTCTATTCTCGTAAACGTAGACAACGGGAATACTGGCAGTAATACGACTGTGAGGCTTCTGGCCACTAAAAACACCCCACTCCGGGTTTATTGCCGGATGACTACGGGCAAGATTCGGTTTAAATTTACAGACGCTAACGCCCCTTACTTTTTCGGCTATCAGATACAGCCCGCTCAGCAACGGCCTAACTCCAGCCCTGTAGACTTCCTCCCCCTAGTCTCTCTACCTCAACCTGTTGGCGACATCGATCACGAAGTAAACATTGATATCTCGGAAACCGGGTACCAAAACCTCTACGATTTGTATCTATACCTCTATGTCACCCCGGAGAAAGTCAAAGAGATAGAATTCTCTGGTATAGATATCCGAGAATTTCCTGACCAAAAAGATCTTGGTCTCATAGGATTCAATAGTCTCGAATACTTTAAGGTATCCGGTGGGTCCATGACAATCCTCCCTCTGTGGCTAAAAACAAGAAAGACTACCCTAAAGACCCTCGACCTCTCCGGATCTGGTGATGCATGGCGTAATGGCCCAATGGGCTGGTTCGATATACGAGACGCTTCCGCAACACCTTCCCCTACACATCCTCAGTATACTGCTGTATCCTACCTAACAATCCCACAGTCTGGGTCCCTTGTCAACTCAGATGGAGACGATTGGAGAGGGTCTTCAGGATCGGGTGGCACGAGGGTGGTGGGTAAATTTGAAAAGTACATCACTAACCAGTCCAGGACCGCTAACACCGATTACCGTCAGTTTACTAACCTCTCTATCTTGAGGCTTGGGGGCAGGTTTTATGGAAAAAACCCACGCCTCGATGATGTTTTCCCCAACCTGATCGAGCTATCGTGGGGATCCAATGGCAATGTCACTTTGCTGAGTGGCGGTAAACCCCCAAAAATCAACAACAATGGCTCATTGATATTCTATAGCATTGCGGGGGCCGGCAATGTGTCAGGCTCTCTGACGGACATCGGAACCTCAGAAACAACCTCGGACCCTGGCCACATATCTAACTACTCCTTCTCATCATTTCTTGTCAACGGTCTATGGTGGAGCCCACACTACAACCTAACAGGATACATCAACAACTGGTCCTCTTGGCTCGATAATTCAGTCTCAATAGATATTTCTCATACCGAAGTCAGTATTAATCTACAGACTTCAACTTGGCGGAATCTTAGACAACTTGAAGCGTCTTACTCTGATGGGGCGAAATTTGATTCATCGTCCAGTGTGTTGAGTGCGCCTAACCTGCAGTCACTATCGCTGTACTCTTCAAACACCACTGGCAAACTCCCTAAACTAGGCAGCGAATCAGACACTAGATCGCTAGAATCGATTAACATCGGGGCTTGTAACTCCATCGGTGCGTCTGACACTTATTACCTCCTCCCCTCAGACTTCGCTGAACCTCGGGCAGAGGGTGTTGAACATAAACTCAAGAGCTTCTCGGCCAACGACTTTAGCCCTTCCTATCAACTCAGATCTACGGACTTTGAAAATCTCGTATCTCTTGAATCTGTAAACTTTGTTCGCTCAGGTTTAACTGGCAAGTTCCCACTGTTCCCGACCAAACAATCCGTATCCAAATCTGTAAGCATCAACATCTCCGGCGCAAACTTCATTGATCTCCGAAGCCTAAGCATAAACAGTAGTGATGCGTTTTTTGCGCGAGACGTGAGATCGCTGTATCTAGATAATCAGAATGTTTCTGGCGGAGGTTGCGTACTCCCTCAGTTTATAGGCACTACTGGGACAGGGATACAAAGAGTAGAGATGAGTAATTCTTTGCCCACTGTCATATCCAGCTTAGGGTCGTCTAGCCTCTCAGGATTGTCCGTATCTACTGTCGGAGAAATAACTCAGATCACCGGGTCTACTCAATTCAAGGGTTCGGTTCTAGTTAATGATTTTGTCAGGAAAGACTCTGCTACGGGAGATATAGTGGCTAGAGTTTTGTCTGTATTTAGCGACAAAATTTACGTAGAGATATTAGATCCTGGCACCTTGCCGTCCACTCTTTACTTCACCCGCAACCCTGTAGACATCTCAGACTGGTTCAGTTCTGGGTTTAAATCTTTGCTCTGGTTCAGAGCTAGAAACTGTCGTCTATCCGGCCATCTTAACATCCGGGACGGCTTTGAATCAATCTTTAATGAGTCCGGACAACCTGCGCTAGACCTGAAACGTAACCTTATCTCAGAAGTATCTAACCTCTCAGCCATATTTACCACAAACGCTCGAGCAGTCACCATCGACCTTTCAGAAAATAACCTCTCCCCTTTAGCCATAAGAGAGATTATTACGAATATCGCTGCTGTAGATAAGGATAGTTTCCGTAATTCCAGAGTCTTCTTGTCTAGTAATAAGATAGAAGGTACTGAGTACAAGCCCTATAGCCAGAACGAAATCTTCCCCGTAACAATCTCTCAAGGACCTGACACTCTAACCCAACTGTCAAGGAACGAGTCATTTGACATCTACGAGAAAAAAAGTACGTTTAATGAACAAGGAGCTGAGATTGAATCTTACCAAAAGATAGCGACAACCACGATCAGGGTTGCAGGAGAATTGTCCAGTGGCACCTACTACAAGGTGAAAATACAGAAGACCCAGATAACCACGGAAAACCCTGTAGCGGTGGTCTATAAAAATCTAAAAAACATAAAAGTAGACCTTGGCTTCCCCTACGTCTCTCCGGGCACCAACCCAATTCCCCTCTCTTCCGAGTACGATCTTACATCCACCATTAGCCGCAATCAATCCATCGAAGATGCCGGCTTAACTCCTCTGCCCTCTTGCCCCAATGGAGTACCAGGTACTTCGTGCTGGGAAAACAGCTCTAAGCAGGTTCTAAAACTTAACTAATCATGGCTTCAGGTCTTTCTACACGTTTAAATCTCTCTGAAAAAGGACTAGACGCTACGGATGCGTTAGGAAAACTCTACGCTCCTCAGACAGAGGAGGATGTAAATCTATTCGCTTTCGCCTCACGCCTGAAGTCTAGTATCTCCTCTCCAACATCCTTAGAGACCCCCAACCAGATTTACGGGCTAGTCAACAACAACATCTATTTGCCATACAGCGACTATGTTGAATACGATGATATCTCAGAGGTGGAGATTTTACTTACAGAAGATGAATCGTACTACCTAGCCACGGAAGGCAGCGAACCTCTAAACTACGATACTTTCCCGTATATCCTAGTATACCGAACAAAGTTCGTAACAAACTCAGCTACGTTTTCTAACGAGAACAGGGTCTGGTTCAGCAGAGTATCTGGCTATACTCTGGATCAAAGGACAGAGACTGAAACAACAGGCGCACCGATTAAAGTTTCTGACTCCGGCAAACTAGTTAGTATTAGTGTGCAGGGTGTAGGATCAGGGTATACTGTAAAAGATGGGAGTGGCACGGTGGTAAGTCTACCAGCTACGCTGACAGTCAATGTCAGAGGAGTCGATTCTGGTGTCAGCAGTGGTGGAGTGGAGATTGAAGTAGAATCTAGTGGAAAAATTTCTAGATCCCTTACTATCATCGATGAGGGGTCTGACTACTATCCCGATGAGTATCTAGAGATCATCCCCACTTGCCTAGAAAACGATGAGCCGGTTGAAGATAAGTGCATTAGGTATACTGGCAACTCCCTCCACATTAATTATAGCTCTGGTTACCCCGCACTCCTAAAAAACGAGAAATACTTGTACACAGTAAAATCATCCGATCAGTCCGGATTCTACTTGTACGACGAAACGGCACAGGACTGGGTCTATCTCGGAGAGTTTTACGATTCGATTCAGGCTATTCCCTTCTCTTCTTCTCCCTCAATAGTACTAAACCGCTCAGACTCCATCTCTTCGCAGAATCTCTCAAAACTCTATGCACTTAATGGTAGATCATTTTTCTTCACCTACACCGAACCGTACGAGCCATCCGGATCTCTTGCGTCTAACATCAGAACTATTAGCGAATCTGTTGAAGGGATTAAATCTGATATGCCCTCCTTCGCACAGAATATTAAAACGTTCGATTCGGAATCAGGCCTAGGATTTAACGTAAACACATTTGAGGGTAAAAATTTCCAGACAGATTACAGAATGATCTTCAGGGACCCAGATGGTATCCTAGATACAAATCTATTCTCTTTCTACGACCTGAGGGATCGATTAACTTCCGGAGTTAAACTAAGTGGAATTCCTGTACCCGGGATTTGGCTTTTTACCGGGGAGAAATACCAAAGAGTCTTCAGCAGTGATGACAGGCCATTTATTAGCGTATCTGGTAAAACCTACCTCAGCCCGGTCATGGAGTCTACTAGCCCTAACCGTTACAGTATAGGAACTGGCTATCAGAAGCCGGGGACAAGTTTGGTAAAAGGCTTTGACACGGTCTTGGGGACTTTGATCCAAAACCTCTCAGTTATACCGGAGAATGGTGGATTCGTATTCCATAGGACTCTCACCTCTACTTCCGTACGCGCACAAGTAGTATCCTGGCCTCTTTTCTCTTACCTCGAGGACGGAGAAATCAAAGATGCGGGTATCCTAACTATTCAGGAAGCTTAACAAAGCAGTAGTAGGAGTCCTTAACTTTTTCACCATTGCCAATATACTGCAGGATGTCGTCATCGTAGATAGACGGATCTAGAGGGATATCGAACCTAAGGCGGTGGGTGTAGTCCTCTCTAATAAGCGTGGTATTTAGAAGTTCGGTTGAATTTAGAACCGAGACCACATTGTTGCCAACAAACTCGATTTTTTCTGTAACCGTCAAAGTCTTACCCTCTAGGTTCGGTTGATCCTGATTCCCCCAAAACACATCGTAGTATCCCGCAGTACTGTTAGATAGATCGATGTCATTTATACTAATATCTGACAGCAATGGGTTGCTTACATCGTAGGGTGGGTAGCACAAATCTGGATCATCGGAACCAAAAGGCAATACTCTGTCGGATACAGGTCTAGGCACCTCGCTGGCCGGACCGTTGAACCCCGGTTCGTACGTTAACTTAAGAACATCGGAGAAAGAGAAACCTTCTCCGCTATCTACTCTACTGTAAAGGTAAGGAGTATTAGCTTCTGTGTAGTACTTAACGTACTTCCCGCTAAACTGAGCTATATCACCACCCGACCCTATCAGGGAGGGTTGTGTCGTAGAAAACTCGAGCAGGCTGTACCCGGTCTCCGTAGTATTTACTTCTACAAAAAGAACGAGAGGGGCTACAAGAGGTTTAGGGTTGACTGTAAAAGCCTGATCATCAGCAACTTGGGCTACTGTTACGGTGATAGGTGACAGCCAAGCAGTGCTTGTGAATGAAGGAAGTCCGTAAGAAACTGGATCGTCGGACTCTGTTACAGTTGAGAGGTCGGAGTGCAGGAAGTAGGTGTCGGTACTAGCGATGCGGTAAAGTCTAGCGATGTTGTGTGTAAATTTACCATTAGCGATGGTGAGGTGTTCGTTTAATCCCGCCCCGATATCACTTGCCCCTAGTATTTTAGTAGAGGAGAATGTGGAATTATTGACTGGATACCCTCGTACGACAAGCTTACCTCCCTCTCCTAGCCTATTGGGCTTTAGAGACAACCCGATATAGTTGGATCCCAACTGATCAGTCGTACCACTGTACTTAGCTTCACCGAGAATTATATTAGGTCGAGATGTGTAGTTGCCAGCCCCGTCACCATAAAGACCCGTACCATCAGCTAAAGATTTTAAGCTAGACTTGAAGGTGTTAGGGACAAATCCGTCTATAGGTGTATTGGGGTAACCCTGGGAGATTTTCCACCAATCCGGCAACAGATCAAACGGCTTATTTAATATGTCTGGGTCATAACCAATCAAGTTCGCATAGCTCTCGTACCCACTAGGAGGCGAGGCTATTCTGCCTTTCCACAAAGCTGTCAGGGAAATAGACGAACGATCAGGGGAAATTACTAAGGTATACTCTCCATCGGGCAGGCTTATATCAATTGTAACATCAGTACCTACGATAGAAAGATTAACACTTGAAGAATTTCCTTCACTATCTATAAGCCTATAGTTTACCGACTTATCGGTATCATTTATAACCGCTTTTATCTCATCGTCATTGCCACTTAGCACCGTGCCGGACAAAGTTACAGCATAACTTTCGCTGTAGAAGTTGGTCTGGGAGGGCAGAGGGGTTGTTTTTATAAAAAGGTTCGGATAATTCGAAGCAACAAATCCGATATCCGGACCACCGTTAAAAAGTCTTATGGTAATAGGCACATACTTAGATGAACCAGTAATCTCGAAGGAGTTAGATAAATATCGATCCTCTGTCTCTCTCGCTGCAGTCTTAGTATCAAATACGTTAGACCAGGACCCGGACTGATAGATATCGATTTTTATAGATACATTCGTTTCAACCTGAAACGCGTAATGCCCAGTATTATCTACCCTCAAATAGCCATCCCACCTAATACCCCAATTGTACTGATCTCCACCTACCTCGTCGGGTGGCAAGAACCACCTCATGTTAGAATCCTGTGCTACCCCATTACTGCCAATTTGGGATCGTTCAAAAGGTGTCCATCTCTCCTCGACGTAGTAGCCTGTAAACCAATACCCTAGATTGACAAGAGGCTTGAAAACTCCCGATTCGTTCTTCAAAACTCTCATCGAGGTTTCTGGGTTAGAGTTATCAGCCTCGCCGCCATCCGGATCTTCTTCAAACCAGTCAGGCCGGTTGAGGGCGGAATAGTCCTGTGTTATAGAGAACAATGTATCGTTGAATTCTGTAACCCCTAGGATATTTCTTAAAGACTGTAGGTTTGCTAACCCTTCGTACACAGTCCATGTAGCTACACCACCAATGTTCTTAAGACTCAACGAGATACCTTGGCCAACCAGACTTATATCACCATAGCCTGCTAAGCTCAGAATTACTTCTTCTCTGACCGCTAATATCGTGCTGGGGTTTAAGGTCCCTCCTGCGGTATCTTGGAGGACGCTTACGGTAACTGAAGATCCGGAAAAAGAAAATTTAACCTTTCCCCATGCCCTAGGGCTTCGTGCTACGTAGAACTGTGCGTCAGGTCCACTGTGTAGTCCTGTAAAACTATCCTCTCCGAAAAATGATTTAGCGAAGTTAATCCGGTCCTCGATGCGGATTCGAGGAGTCAGGGATACGGTATTACCTAGAGATCCCCCGCCTATACTTACATCTGACAGAGGCAACAAGTAGCTTTGATTAATGCCTTGGTCTACAAACTCACTTGTTACAGCCCAGTCTGAGGAGTCATAGGGTCCGCCATACAGCTCTCTTTCCGTTTTATTAAGCAGAGAAATTTTCTCTAGGATATTGTTCAAAGACTCACCCGGATCAGAAACATCCGATAAGAACTCGTTCCTTTTGAGGCCAATGAATAGTCCGGATCTCTCTGACCTGGGTGATTTCGCCCTCAGCGTTCTCAGGACATTTTGTCCGGAAACTCTACTTACCCGAGTGGCCATACACGATTCTATCTCTACAGTGCTTTCAACGTTGAGAGGTATAGTAGAGAGGTATAGTATGATCGCAAAGAATAACTTCGAAGGGACAGCGTTTTTAATAGCTGAATTGCTATTTTGTCTAGCCTTCATCTCAGTATGCGAAGTCCCGAATTGGGCTTTTGGGCCGCGTTCAGCCAATCAATGCGTGGATCGGTGGATGTTCGCGGCCGGATTATTTACTCCCTCAGGACTCCAATACTCTACGCAGCCCGGCTCTCGTACAAGTCGGAGTAAGCCAGAATCACATTCCTGACAAACTCCGAGCGAACAATATCATCGAAGCCGAAGTTCACATGGCCGATGTGTTCGGTGTCAGATCCTAGGCGTCTTGCAGCATCGGAAAGGCCATCCTTGCCAAAGCGATTCGCCAAGTCCCTCTGAACCACATCGCCCAGCATCGCGATACTGCTGTGATCGCCCAGCCTAGTGAGGATTGTGAGCACGCTGTGGCTCGTCGCATTCTGCATCTCGTCGGCGATAATCATACACCGGTGCAGTGATCGGCCTCGTAGGTGTTCGATGGGCAGGAACTCAATGATCTTCTTGTCGATAAGATAGTCGGCCTTACCCTTTGCCATGAACACACTCAGAGCGTCTCGAAGCGAGGCGATGTGTGGCTCGAGTTTTTGAGACTCATCTCCGGGCAAATAGCCAATACCCTTCTCTCCAGGCGTGTCGACAATCGGTTTGATGTAGTATATCTTATCAATCTGGCGCTTTTGTAGCTTCTCGCATGCGATGTAGACAGAGAGGAGGGTTTTCGCTGTTCCAGGGGGGCCAGTGAGAATCGTGAGCGTTTTCGTCCGCAAATACTCCAACGCCTCGCGCTGGCTCTCGTTTCTCGGGTGGATCGAGCAGACCCCGTCACCACGCGTCGCTGGAATCCCATACGCAATTTCATCGTATCCGGGGACAGAGGCTTCTGTCACCTTCTCTTTTCTCGTCCGTGCTTTAGGCATGTTGAATAGATACAAAAAATGCGGACCACGAGAACGTGTCCGCACACCGGATTAGAGGTTAGTTTCTCTGGTCAAAGGCTTGTCCTCAACCCTTACCTAGCTTTCAACACTGCCTATGGTAACTGAAGACTCTCACAATACGAGAGGTTGATATCAGAGTCGTAGATCTCCCCATCAAGGTAGTGGATCGAGGTCGAGGGCAGGAGGGAGTAAGATGTGAGGTAGTTTTCGATAAATTCATAATACGCCTTATGCTCAGCCTCTCTCGCCTTGAGGTTAATGCTCTCCCAATACGGTGTTCGGTTTGGGTAGAGTTTTGCTATCTCGGCAAGATGTCTCTCTTCTATGTCCGTATTCCACTGGTGTCTGATCAGCACGAGGTCGAGCCGGCCTGAGGCCGACATATACATCGACTCGATGTGATTGGCGTACTCGTAAGGCATACTCGGAAAGCCATTCCGGCGGGGCTCATAGAACAATGTATCTGGGACAAATCTATCTAGGAGGAGAAAATCGGTGTTTATGTTATCGATACCGTAGATAAAGTCAGCAAATTGCTGCCCAGGATAATGGTCTTTCTCTGACACTGGGCCGAAGTGGGCTTGGAGGACAGTTGACCCGTATCCGCTAATCAACTCTCTTGTGTTGGAGACGGCCGTAGTCTTTCCTACCCGGTCAGCACCGAGAACGATGATGGTCTCCACAGTCACATAGTTGAACTCTACCTTACTCTAGCACACACCTGCCTGGCGTAGCCAGGCGTTGAAAGCAGTGTAGAGAGAGATAACGATTTCAAATGACTGTTCCTATGCCTCGCTGGGGGGTCCGGTTCACCGCCGACACCACGAAACGCCAGCAATACGTCCAAGATCTATACGATACCGATGCCGCTAACGCGAAGCGGGGTGAGCTGTTCCTCAATGAGATCCATGAGGAGCTGTACTATGTCGGGTTGGACGGCGTGGCTAAGACGGTGAGTGGTAATACGGCTATCGCCTACGACCGAATCGATTTTACCGGCTTAAGGGAGTTCGCTGACGACTCCGCAGCCGCAGCAGCGGATCCGGCTGTCGCCGTGGGCGGCCTTTATCGAACAGGCAGTATCCTCAAGGTCCGCGTAGCCTGAATCTCGTTGAAAGCTATACGAAGACGTATAGTAACAGGGTAAATTCCCATGTCCGCAGCAACACTTAAGAAATTGGTTGGTATTCAGTTCGAGTTTAAGCGCGAACTCCAGACCTTCCTCACCGACGCATTGGCCAACAAACTCGTACTTGAGTACGATACCGGCTCCAACACCCCCTCCGCTCGCACCTCGCTCAAAGATCAGTTTGTCCTCTGCGGCCCGAGCATGGGCTTTGAGGCGAAGAAGTTCGCCTACGGCACCCTCGAGCTAATCGTAGATGCGTTGGTCAATAATCCGGACGTTCCCAGCGCTTATGTTTCCCGTCTCAACGACCAGCTCGTTAATGTGACTCGCTATGTCGGTATTGCTGGCGAAGAAGACTTCCACTTCATGGTGGCTGTCTACGACCTCAGTGTGGTGTTGGCCGAAATCCTAGATAACGTGACTCCCGTCGGCCCGATTCTCACTCTGACTCTTGACGAGGGCGGTAGCGGCTACACCATCGACGGTGCGGATGAAGACGAGACTGGCGTTGTGTTCTTGGCAACCCTCGCCCTCGGCGACCAGACTGACCCCGACCAATACGCTGACGCAGTTGTCGAGGCCACGATAGTGGCCGGTGTGATCACCGCTCTAACCGCCATCGTTGATGGTGGCGACGGTTTCGCCGTAGGCGATGTTGTCAGCCTAGAAATCGACACCACTGAGGCGGGCCAGGAATCGGCTACTGGGTCCGGCGGCACCGCCATCGTCGGCACTGTTGGCTAATCTGACACACTGTGCATAGCCTATACCGCTGCAAGTGTACGGTAAGCTACCGGCCGTACGCCAGTAGTCGGCTTATCACGTTCCCAGAGAGGCAGATCGTAAGTGCGAATGTCAACCTGCGCTGGGATCCGAACTCCGTTGCGACCAACCTCGACTCGGAGACAACTCTCAGCCAGTTTGTCAACTCGTTGACAGGGTCGACGGCTAACGTCACCCTATCTGATCCGTATATGACAGGAATCGCCTGGGCCGCCCTTTTCGACTCTGCTGCTGCGTATACCACTAGCCAGAACGCAGCGGCAAACAAAATCATGTTGCCGGCTTGTGCGGAGGGAGAGAGCTCGGCCTCGGGGAAATGCTGGAACTACCAAGAAATCGATGACCCCAACCTCAACTCGACGAGCTTCGGGTCCTTCGCCCACCTGCTAATCCAGTACTACTACGATGTTGCTGGGACGAGGTTTGGCTTGACATCGTATTTTCGTCTGCAAGGTTTCTCCATCGAACACGGTTCGGCTTTTCCACGCGTAAACCTGCAAGCCGTCGACCCGCAAAGCGTCATATTCAACCAGAGTCTTGTTAACTTCCAAATGAAAGAAAACAAAACGCTAGAAGAAAATCTAAAATCTATTGTCGAGCAATACGACTACAAGGTTGCTTTTTGTACTGATCCGTCACAGGCAGATACGAAAGAGTATATAATGCCTCAGGCCTTTAAAGAGAGAAAGGTCACAGCCGGGGAGATTATTAACAAATATGTCAAGAGTGTGAAGGGAAGTTATCTTTCTCTTCCTACCCAAGAGTTCGCCAAGAAAATCAGTATCTGCACCAGGGCTAATATCAACCAGGGCTGTTCGGTATTCTACCTGGGCAAAGGACTGTACGAATCGTATCAGATTACTGGTCAAGTCCCCCAGACTCTTAATAACCTGAACAGAGAGTTCGCGGAGGAGATGGGTCTAGGCTACCAATATGACCGGACTGGCCTACAAGAAATCGAATACGAAATCAACGACATCTATCCGCAGAAGCGAAAAGCGAAGCTGAAGAACGCTAAGACATCTCTGACGAGTTTCCCCGGACAATTTGAGATTTACACGAAACGCTACATTGATAATCTGTCTACTTCAGGGTATGTGTGGGAATCGGCTGGACCGAAAGTAACGACGGTAAGGAAGGCAAAGATTAATCTATTTGGTCTGAATGTCAATGGAACCGAACCCATCGCGCTTCTGGATGGCAGAGTCTCTGTCGCCCCAGAAGGACTGGTCCGGATCAATACAAACTACTTTATTCGGTTTTGCGAGAAAGGGAATAAGCCTCCGTGCCAAAATAGGGTTATTGTGCAAGAGACGAGAAATCTCCAGCTTGCTGGGGATATTAAACCTGGGGCTGATGTGAGGCTCAATCAACCTTTGGGTACCTCAACAGTCGAGAACCCCGAGCACACTCGCTTCTTCCTGGCCGGGGCAAGTGAAGTTACTTTGTCTCCGGCGATTGTCTGGAAGTACGCCGTCCCAGTCGAAGACTTGACTGATCAGCAGCGTAAAGACATCGGGTTGACTGAGACGCAACCCACACCCTCAGCTCCTGCGACAACCGGATCGGCTGGAGGTACGCCGATTGGGAGGGTGGGGAATACTGGCAATAGCACAGGTCCACACTTGCATGCCCAATTTTATCCAACCACCAAACCAATTTCCCAATCCGATCTAGAAGGAGTTATAGAAATTGGTGGCAAACCCCCCTCACAATGGGATGTAAGCAGCGTATACGGAGAACAGAGACCTAGTGGTCCTCACGGAGGAGTGGATTTAGTCGGCAACTCCGTTAACATTAACAATCAGCATATTACCTTACTAAACGGAACAGTAGTAACCACTGGAAGTGATCCCAGATCTGGTAATTTTGTTGTTATTGACACCCCTAAGGGGCAATTCCTTCTAGCTCATTTGGCAGACGGGTCGACTGCTGGGGTGACAGGTACTAAGGTGAGTACTGGCAGCAGATTCGGATCCGGTGTGCGTGGGGGTCCGGCTGTCCGAGGAGCAGAGATTACGACGGAGTTCAAGGGGGTTCCGAGGGCGCTTCGGATCACTCCTGGACGCACAATTCTCTCTTTCGTGACTCGCTACGATGAGTGGATTGAGAAAGGTAAACCGGCCGACATCGATCCAGGGGTGTGGATTGCAGGCAGGTTTTCGAAGTATATTGTGAGCGAAGCTAGTTACAATTGGGGTCAGGGGGATTTGCGCGTATCATTAAAGGGCATTACGGACTGGGGTGTCGATGTAGCGAAGGCCGATTCGCCCTCATTCGACGATTACCTTGCTGTGGCCGGTCTCGATAAGACCAAGGATTACTATGGTTACATCAGATCTCTCGGTGATTTGTGCTGGAAACTAGAGAGTGGTAAAACCTCATGCGAGGAGATATGCCAAGAGACCGAGAAGCTTAGGAATTTCTTGAGGCCAGGTGATCAGACAAATGGGCCTAGTGTGGGTGGTAATTTTCCCGCATCCCAATGTACGTATGTCGGAACAGCGTACAAAAACAGAAAAGCCGAAATCGAACAAATTATGGGTGCCATGAGATCGATCGGAATTAATACGAGGGAAGCGTATGCAGGTATGGTAGGAAACCTGCTTAAAGAGTCTGGCGCTCAGTCTAATAGACATAGACTTGCTAACCCTGGGAAAGGGTGTTCTAGTTCCCCCAAAGGGACAGAGTGGCCTGAGCTGTGGCCGGCTGCATATGGAATCGCTCAGTGGTGTGCATCTAGACAAGATAATTTGATCAAAAAGTACGGTCGCGATGCCACTTTTAGCCAAGAGATTCAATTTATGCTGGAAGAAATAAAATCGGGTAGAGATGTCTTTTCTAGATCCGGTAGACGAGATTCTTTTGTGGATGCGATGAATTCCGCTAAAACTCCGGAAGAGGCTGCTCTGGTTTTCAACGACTATTTCACAAAGGGGAACCCGGCTGGAAGAGAAGCGATAGCCAGAGATGTCTATAACGGCTTGAGTTGTACTAGCGTTAACCCATGACTCCCCTCCTCCGTCCTCTCCTCGCTCTCTTCCTGCGCGACGTCATAGACGATTCGGCCGAACAAATCCTGAAACGCGAAGCGGTATCGCAGGTAGCTGAGTCGATACGGCAAGAATTCCTCCGCACCGTCGCTGAAGGATACGCGAGAGAAGTTACATACAACATCTCGCAGTATGTCCGATCGGTCGAAGTGGTAAGTGTTGAGATCGATAGTGGTGGATACGGCGAAAAATTATACACTGCTTTCCAGAAATCCCTCAAAGATCTCGAGGCCGAACTCGAGCAGCAGGGTCCGGACTCACCGGTCGTCAAATATCTCGAAGAGAAGTACGGAAAGAGAGAGGAGTCGGTGGTGGGGCGTAAGCCCCAACCCGTCTACACCATGTTCGCAAAGCCTGTAGATACCGAACGACCTTGGCTCAGTCCCGCACTGCGGGACGATCCGGCTATCGCCAACATACTGGCTGACGAAGCCGCCCGCCTATTCGACCGAATCTTTACTCCTCCCGAAGTATCTTGACCCCTTCGAGGTATTCTCCGACGCATCGAGAACTTGGAATTCCGCATGAAATGCGTGATAGTCGAACCAGTCGTTGGCCATGTCCACCGACTCAAATCTGCAACTCGCCCCTCGACACTTAACCGGGATCGTCTCGAGATCGTGCCCCCTCTCCCTGCACCACTCCTCGACCAACCTCACAAACGGATACACATGGTCGACGTGGTACGGCCCGAGGATTGGCTTGCCTGTCAACGACGACTTGATCACCGATTTCCCCGCAAACCTCCGACGATACTGTTGTATCTGAGGTTCGATGATCCCCCGCATCGCCCGCAACGCATCGCGGCGATTTTGCTTGGCAGGGTCGGGGAGATTGATTGGCGGAAACATTGCGTCTATGACGACTTTCTTCCCTACCCACACCTCGTAACCCGAATTCGGTGTCACCAGGACGACGCCCTTGACGATCTTCCCGTTAAACCGTTTGTTAACCACCCGATACACCGATTTTCCCCGGGCCAACACTTTAGAGAAGCGCGGTATCCGTTGTAGTATGTCGGTGATGAACGCGAAGTCCTCCGGACCCACGGTCACCCCCACCTCATACGAGGCGACAACCTCCGACCATTTCGCTCCAAGCCCCTTCTTGTTGTACTGGGTCCCCAGAACCGTCACATACTTCCTGGCCACGGGTCATCCTCCTCGGTCAAGATTTTCTCCATAATTTCGTTTGTCTTCGCCCGTATCTTTTCGGCATTACAGATGCCAGGGTTTTTCCTAGCGATGGTCGAATACGCCCGTTTGTGTACGTACACATCGACGAGAAAATCGTACTCCGATTCTGGTAAATCGGCCAAACGCTCCAACGTACCCTTGTAGTCCTCTAACATCCTGGGCAACGTATCTTTGTCCAGCTCTTCATCTTCAACGGGCATCTCCGTGTCTTCATTGATTTCGGTATACGTCACGAGATACGCCTTTCTCGTCTCCCGTATCAAGATCTCGTCGAGACCGGTTTGCTCGGCCACTTCACAATCCGAGATGTCCGGATTCGCCCCGATGATCTTCCGAATCTTCATGTATACATCGGCATACAATCTTGGCATTCGGATCATCCGGGAGTGGTCGCGAAGGTAGTTAAGAACCTGGAACGTAAGAGACCGATTCAGCCACGTACTGAAATTCGCCCGGCTTGGATCCCACTTGTCGTAGAGTTTGACCATCGCTTCGAGGGCAACGGACCTCAGATCCTCGAAAGGTAAGCCGCTAAACGTCGATACCTTCCTCGCTACATGAGCCGCTTTCCACATATTCTCGCGGATATGCCTGTCCCGGGTAACCTCGTACTCCGTGCGCTTCCTACCCCGGTGCTTAGAATTCAAATCCATGTGATTACTTACGAATCGAGGAGATTACGAAATCTTTGAGTTGGCTGGCGGGCATGATCCCGTCGCCGTTAAATGCGATGAGTTCGCAATCTTCATCAAAAATGGCGAATTCGGGGGTTCCGTTGCCAGATTCGCCGGGAACGAGAGACTCTAAAAACTCCCAGTTGTCATCAAGGACATTAAATTCTCCCCAACCCACTTGTAGTTCTGGGTACTCTTCAGCTACTTCCCCGGCGACTTTCGCCCAGATGGGAGCCATGGCATCGCAGGCTGGGCATCCGTTTTGTGTGAAAAACACGACCCTGTAGCGAAAATCGTTAGTGTCAGTCATAGAGAAGGTTGTAGACTAATACGTTTGTATTATAGCACACAATGGCTAGAGATATGTAGTCTTCAGCGACCCTCTACCCAAACGACTTGTCGCCCTCTGTATACCTCCGGTATAGTTTGACTGAGGTAACTGAATACGGCTACCACCATGCGCCGCTTTAGCCGATCCCATAATCTCGTTCCGGAAGACCGTAACTCCCAAGACAAAGCTATCAACAAAATCGTCGTGTTTTGTGAACGGAAAAGCCGTCAACTCGGCCATTAGCTCCCCGAGATTTGGAATATCGGAGTAAATCGAGATCCGTCCTTCCTCGGCTACCGGAGCGATTTCATTCGAGCGAGCTATTTTGTCTTTCGTGGGGATGACCTCGCGCACAGGAATCTGCAACTCTTTGCGGAGCATTTGGATGAGCGGTAAACCCGACGCCCTCGCCTCAATATATAGGGTTCGAACACGCCAAGTCTTTAGCCACAACGGCATGGCCTTCAATAATTCAGGAAACTCCATCTTCTCTTTGAATACTTGGAGCAAGTGAAGCTTTCTCGTTTTCCTAACAACACCAAAAATACAAATCACTGACGAATCGTTCATCTCCCCTTTCTTCAGTGCGGTATCAGCGGAAGCATAGATGTACTCGTAGTTCTCCTTATTCTTGTCATGATATTCAAACCAGAAGTCCTTGAATATCGCCCCGCTCTCGCCGCTTGGTCGACCCTGGTACAGCACCTCGAATGTCTTCGGATCCTGTTTCTTGATACTCTCTAGGGCGGAAGTTGGGAAGAACTCGGGCCAATGGGACTCGTCGAGTTTTCTTCCCAACGGGTCGTTATCCTCATCAATGCAAAGAGCAGGCACATTGAGTTGTAACCATCTATCCGGGTCACTAGCTATCAATCTTCCAGACACATCCTCTTTGTGAAAGCGAGTTCCTATACTGGCTACACAGTTGTTTGGTAGACCTCTAGTGAGGAACTGGGTTGCAGTCCAGGAAAAAGTCGATTCAAGTACTTGAGCGGAGTTTCCATCCTCTAGTAAGTCGTCTAGTATTCCTATTCCAGGTAAATCATCTTCACTAATAACTCCGTATCCAAAACCGGTAACACCACCACCAGCCGATGCGGACATAATTAGCCCTCCTTGTTCGGAACGGATAGTTTTTAAGTTAGAGTTTTTCTCTAGGACTTCACACTCTGGAAATACCCAGTGAAAAGCTTCGCTGGTGGTATAAGCTAGGATAGAACGGCTGGCTTCGCCACTTAGTTTAAGAGCATATGAAGCAAGAATAAACTGCGCTGTCGGGCTTCTTCCGAGTTGCCAAGCTGGCATTAATTTACTAAGCAGCATAGATTTTCCAGTCCTAGGAGGCAAAGAAATTACAGTTCTATTATATTTCGGGTCACCATCACAGATTCCTTGTACGTACTCACAAATCAATGAGTGTACTTTGTATGGTACGAAGACCCCATTAGTGCTTACTTCACGGGTAATAAACTTAGCGAAAGTTATAAACTCAGTGCGACATCGAAGCCTAAGTAGCTCTTTTTTATCGGCCAGGGAAAGGTTCTCAATGTCTTTCGACATCTCCAATACTATTTCCTTCTCCTTATCTCTCTGCGCTTTATTCACAATCGGTCTGGCCCTCCCGACCAACAATCGCGTCGTATAAGGTGCTTTCACCGAGATCAGCGTTGACTGACGTGAGGTCGGAGGGAGAGATGTCCCCTAAACCATTCAACTCCCTTTCACCAATACCCAGAGACCTCATCGATGTTGATTTCAGCCTATCCAATTGCTCAGACGATAAAGCCAAATCGAGAGTTGTGTTGTCTTCGGGCGGAGAGTTATCCCCTACCTTCGACTCGATGCTGATCGCGAGGATACGGTCTTTGTTAAATAGCGTTCGTTCCGATCCGTAAGGATCGGGGATGGGCGGATCATACGCACCGAGTTTCGTAGACAATCCGAACCCTGGATCCATGCTCTTCCACTCCCGATACGCTGGCGTAATCCCATTTCGTAGAAGTTCAAGGGCTTTTTTGCGGTTCAGGCGTATCAACGCCTGGAGATCAGGAATATTCTGAAACGATTTAGCTATGCTAGTTGTTATATTTACACCGGCCGTTCCCCCATCCTTCACCCTATCTAGTTTAGCGGTGAATCGGTACAGGTCTTTAATTGCCTGAGCATTTTCTCTCACATCCTTGATAAGGGTAGGAAGGATGGCCGGATCGCGACCAGACAACTTCTTGTCATACACTATCGCTGCGAGGAGATTATACAATGTATCGATCAGCTTCTTTTCCACTGACTCGATGCGGGTAATGTTATTGTCGATTACCTTTACCGTCTTCTCTACTGCCTCAGCGGTGTAGGCATCCTCTGCCTGTTTCTCTACCTGATCCGCATTCCTTGTGTTGAAAACGGTCTCCGCCATATCTTTCACCCTCTTGACCGTATCGATCATCCGACTTACATCTCGGATATTCTTCGGTATAAGATCCGCCCCGACATCCGTCGGAAGCAACTTCAATGCTTCAGCAATAGGACCGATGTTGTTGAGAAGTGGGTTCCCTGTTGGAGTTGCGGAATTCGCGTTATTCGCGGTCATCGCACCACACGGCTCGATTAGATTATTGTTATCACTGTCCTCCCCATGCTTCGTCTTCCGGCACTTCGGATCACACGGGCAGCCGAGGGATCCGCTGCCGCCAAACAAGCCAGCCAACCCCTTCACCCCCGACACAATCGTCGTAGCCGCGCTGAACCCACCACCCACCAACTGATCGAGGTTATCGAGGCCGATGCCCCCTTCACCTAAAAGGTTCTTCATCGCTTCGGCCTGCCCGGCGATACCCAAGGCCGTGGTGGCCAGGGCAGGAAGGGAATCAGCCGGAGCGGGAAGCTTAGCAATCTGGTCGAGGTTACCCAGAGATCCGAAAAGCTTCGAGACATCGCCGAAGTCACCCGACGTCAATCCGGTCGCGAGAGTCGATAGGAGCTGAGGCGTTACGATGTTATTCCCAATCGCCCCATTCACCGTACTAGATACAGCGCTCAGTAGGCCTCCGCCAGACGCGGAACTCAAGATGTTCTCAAGCGATTTAGGGTAAGATGAGAGTAGAAGGTTCTTCGCTATCCCGAGGACCGGCTTCACATACTTATTGACCTCGGAAGGGAGTTGGTCTAGGCCAATGGCCACCGCGCTGTCCACAGCGCCCATGATTCCCCCGCTCATCAGGCCAGTCATCACCGATGCGGCCCGGGGTTCGAGAGAGAGGAGAGCATTGCGGAGGGTCGTTTGCCCGATGTCAAGCAACGCACCCTCGATGTCGCCATCGGCCACACCGTTGACCAACACATCGACTGTACGGCCGATACCCAACAAAGCTTGCGCAGTGGCGGGTGTCAACACCCCATCTCGATCCAGATCCTCCCGTATCAATGCGGTGATGGTTTCGATAGGGAGGCCAGTCCGTTTTTTTAACGCCTCGCTAGCCAACCTGCGCATCGTCTGAGCCCCATTGAATGCGGTGGCAGGGACTAGGCCTGCCGCCTCGAGGAGAGCCTTTAGCCTGGGGTCCGTACCAGTCAGCGAAACATCCCTGACCGTCTCATCGAAGGCGACGTCGATAATGTCCGCCGCCTGCTGCCACTTATCATTCTCGCTAAGGCTTGTGTCCTCAGCCAACGCGGCAATTTGTTTGAATGTCGTTGTGAATTCAATGCGGCTCAGGGGTTTTTCGTTGCCGTAAAACTTGTGAGGGATGCGGCGACCCTGTCTCACCCACCTCATCAATCCCTGATACCTCTGACAAACCATGAACTCTGAGTTATTGCCATCATCTACGACAGCCTCCATGCCATGGACCTTCTCCGAGCATTTGGGAAGCGTTGTTCGAAAGAAAACCGGCGGAGCGCTAAGCGGCATCCAGTTGTAATCCTTGTTCTCATCGCGCCTGCACACCATCGTAGTGGTCCGGAACCCCCTATCTTCGGTGAACTCATGAACCTCACCCAACAACGATTCGGTACAAGAAGGGATGCCCGGATTGTTTCGTTGTGACTGTGAGATCGCTGGTGTGGTTTCATTGCCTGGGTTATAACCCTTCTCAACCCACAATCCATTCGTCAACGATTTCCATGCCCAAGCCGACTTATTGCCCACTTGCTTGCTGGTCCGACGCAAGCAGACAACAACATCTTGGTTCATCTCCGTGCTCAGGATATATACCTTGCCCTCATTCCCCTCATTGCACTTCATCCCCTCATCAGAGACGGTGTTGTTCCAAACACCCATGCTTTCGTCGATGATTGGGAGTTGTATCGGATTACCTGTAACCCCGACCTCCGGATCATTCCTGACCACACCAAGGACATACATATTCTCCGATCGGCCATCTCTCTTCGTTACCAGAACCCTCGCCCCGATGTACCTCGCACTCAACGTACCCCGACTCGATCCGGCCACCAGCACCCAATTCTGTGAGGTAATCCCATCACTCGTGGTGACCTTCACCCTTCCTAACTTCTTCGGATCGTTTACATCCGCAATGATTGCTTCTTCGTTGAAGGGGTCGGCGAAAGGTACGCCGAGGCTCTCAACGATACGTTGTTGTATCTCAGTAGCGGCTACGAGGCCTTTGAACGGATTCTCAATCATTAATCAACAACGGGCTCGAAAAATACGTCTTCGCAGACAAGCAAATCTGCATTCGCATAAGAATATTGTATACGCTTGATGGAGGTCTCTGGGGCGTAGTTCTCCAGCACACTTCGCGTTGCGTCCCAAGACCGGCCATCTCTGTTGTAGTAAAAAGGCATCCGGATGACCGTTGTATTAGCCGACAGCTCATCCTGACACGTACTGACGTCCGCGATGAGTTGGTTGGGGTAGTTGTACACTTCCGCATCGGTGTCGTCGCCAACCTTCAACGTATCAACAATGTACGGGGTGTTAACTGGGGAGTTGGATTGGTTGGCTCTGAGGCCGCTGAGTACGGTGAAGGTGTTATCCGAGGAATCGAAGGATAGTTCGCCAGGGCTAGGAGCTTTGATGTCGAAGATCCACAACAAGAATAGCAGTGTTAACAGGTTGCCTCGGTCCGGCAGGATGCCGCGCCACCGACTCACATCGATGACCAGGCTGTTGTGGGTATTTATCGATGTGAGATTTGTCTCCGCATTGTATGCTTTGCTAGAATAGCGGTAGGCAAGAGTCACCACACCTTGGCCACTCACACTCACCCTCTCGATCTTCGATAAATCGATGCGGCGTAGCGTATCGAGTGTCGAATCGGTGGTCCAGGGCCCTGAGTCAGGCAATCTATTAACGTGCGCATTGTCTATCAATGTGCGTTTGGTCTCTGCCGGCCACTCAAGGTCCCACAACCCCCCAATAAACCCCATATGCTGGGCTATCCAGTCGAGGTTGAGGGGATAACAGGTAGCCGGATCGAGAAAAGTCCGGTAGAACGTATCGATGAGAGTTTTAGACCCAGATAGCTCGCTGTCCGCGCCAGCGGTCAACCACTTCGCCGCCGTATCTCCCTCATCGGTGTTATACGCCCCAGAGATACCAGGCAATCTACCATACACCGGCCGCCCGATGGCTTCGTCAACAACCACCCTCGCCACCTTCAGACCACTCATAGAGACTTGGAGACCCGAACTATACAACGTTGTGAGTTGGTCGTAGCATCGGAACGCGAAGTCTCGGTTCGTCATATCGATGCCCTCGTATCGCTGGGTCCACACCCCCTCAACCGTATCAAGGAGAGAGGGGTGCCAGGTGGTGTCGGTGGTCGAGTACAATAGGTCCAGGAGCCGATCTTTCACCTCCTGCTCCACCTTATCCTTTGCCTTATTTAGTTCCAATAAACCTCTGGCGAAGTTATCGACGGAGTCGGTGATGAGTCGGAGGTCGTCGGTGGTACCAGAAAACACCTGCCTAACAACTCTCCGGGTGAACGTCTCAGCGTTGTAGGTGTTGAGGGGGAGGTATACGGTGCCGGAGGGGCTGGCGGGATAGATAACATCGATGGCTCCGGCCCCTGCCGGAAGCGAAAACCGCCCCCTTACTACGGGCTTCAGCTCAACCCGTTCTGTTCCAAACACGAAGTAGTAGAGTCCAGGAACCGTCAATGAGTCGTATCTCCACTTCGTACCTCTTACGCGGCTCAACCTCCCCACCTCGCACTTACCAACCTCGCACTGTGTATCGGTCCCATCCGCACACTGAGCCCCGACCAACACGCAGTTCTCATATCCTCCAGACCTCGGAGCACCGTGGCCGAGCACGATGAGATCAGACCCGATCAGAGTAGGTCTGATGTAAGTATGTGATACAGGCTTATACCTGTAGCCTCCAATACCCCTCTCGCCATACACCTCGTTGATAAGATCGTTCCTGCTGTCGTTGAGCTGGGTGCTTAACCCATCTTGGAAGGTGATATTTCCGAGCCTATGGCCAAATATCTTATTGCTTCGACGATTCGGAAACTCATAGGTGACTCTCGCTCTGCCGAGCGAAAAAGCCGGCGACACATCGCGCTTTCGACTACCCCGATCCCAAGTGCTATTAGACGAGATCATACATCCCCTCGTAGGTGTAGGTCAGGGTACTGTAATCTACCACCGACGTTAGAGACACAATACAGCGGTAGAGTCTAAATCCCGTCGTCGAATCCGGTCCCCGGAGTGGCTCGGTGGACGACCTAGCAACGATTTGGCTATACTCATAATCGCAGGTGTTCGTCTCGTCGTTTTCGGTTCCGACAAACCTCCCACAAATCCCATCCGTCGCCCCGGTAACCTCGGGATCCAGTACCATTTGTTTAATATCTAGGACCGGCACGTCAACGACGAAGTCCTGGGACAGGATTTCCCGAAGCACCGTAGACCCGCTTAGCTCTCCACCGAGGCCAATGGCCGAAGGGTATACGATATCCTCGAGGATAGTTTTCAGTCCCTCCGCCAACGTATCAGTGAACGTCGTAGTAACTCGGGGGTCCCAAAGAACATTAATCACAACCTCCACCGGAATGATTGTCGGCTCAGCGAGGTAGACTTTTACATCGAGGGGTACCCGGTCCCGTAACGACGTCAGGAGTTGTTGTTGCGTCGGCACAGACAACGGGCTACCATTGTCGCCTCCGGCCACGATAAACACCCCGCGAGAATTCTCGCCAAACCTCTCCTCGTACGAAAGGACCCTCACAAGACTGGCTTCCGGCGCGATGGCCGACACTTCGGCCTCGAAATCCGCCTTCGAGGTGAGGTTTCTGCGTCCGAATAGCTCAAACGCTCGAATCTTCATCTCTTCGACCGTCTCGAGATCCGTGCCGCCTTCGGCGGCGGAGTTGTTGATAACCGAATTTAGGCCAAGGAAATTCCTTTCCACCGCCCCTATCGATCCCGACGGCACATTATATACGCTTCCCCACCTCTCTGATTGAGCGGTAACCGTCGCGCTGTCCTCGGTCATCCGCACTTGGTCTAGGGTGATGTAAACTTGACCGCCAGTCGCATAGACTTTAGTGCCGGCCGGTATTGTTACGGGCCGGGTATACCCCGGAACCCGATAGAAGGTCACTTCGACCAACGCTCTGGAGCCTATCCGCCTTTGTATGCCTAAATTCCTCAGCCACTGCACGGTCACGGCTTCGGGAAGTGAGTTGAGGTAGTAGAGTAGCTCGGCTTGGGCGAAGCCCTGCCCCTCACTGATAGCGGCTAGCGGCGATGCGGGCGTAAAGTCCGTTAGCTGACCACCCGACTCGATATGAATCCTCGACTGAATCGCCCGAACGATGTCGTTGACATTTCGGCTATCAAGCTGAAGCGGCAGTAGTGGTCCAAATATCTCTGTTGCCATGATCGGTTAGAAGGGGGTTGTGCGAGGGCGAGTCGAGGGTGTGAGGCCGCCACCCGGATCAGCATTCTCGCCACTGTAGTCAGGTATTAGAGCGGGGTTAATATAGTCGCCACTAGAGTCGGTAAGCGGATCGTAGACGGTGTAGCCATTCATCTCGACAACTAAACTCGCCAGATCATCAACACCATACATCGCCCGGTCGGCCGGATTCATCGATCCGAGGCCGGTGAGATCGCGTAGAGTGTCGAGGGTGCCTAGGCCAGCCACGGCCCTGGAGACATTGTTCACATCTCGGATGTCGGCTAGGGAGAGGAGGGTTGCTAGGCCAGGACGCAAGAGGTCGTCGAGGGGCTGGAGGGTCGCATAGCCCCTGTATCCTTCGCTCACCGACCTCACAATCGAGGAGGGTAAGTCGTCGGCTGTGTTACCGGTTCCTGGATACGCTATATCGCTGAAGTATTGGTCGGGGGTAAGATAGCCAGTGGATACCGACACACCTCTCTCATCCACATCTAACGGCGTGTTGTCATCCAACTCGATACGGGTACCCGCTGGCAACTTATCCAACTTCGCCAACGGAACACTAGCGGCCATCCGACTAGACAGTTCGAGGTCGGATGCTGAGTTAATCAAGGTATTGACCAGTCTCCTCGCATCGATGCCCATATTACCCATCGCATATTCCACCGCATCGATGAGAGAGGTTTCGTAAGATGCGATTTCGTTGTATGCGGAAAGCACCCCATCGTAGAGGTCAGTGGTGATGGCAGCGATACTGGATCCTCTCTCATCGACGTACTGAGCAAAGCTCTCTCCCACATCGTATTCGGCCTGCAGCGCGGAGGTTAGGTTATCAACAGAGAGCTTATCCGCAACGATCGCTGAGGGCAGGATGGGCGACAGAAACGACATCACCGACTTCGCCCGAACCTGGTTAGCCACCTCAGTGTAGCGGTCAGGCGACCCGTAAGCTACGGATGCGAGACCGGTAACAGTGGACCAGGAGTCAGTGAGATACGTGGACAACTTAAATGATGTTCTCTACCCTGCTTTCAACGTTGAAAGCCCAGTAGACAGGAAAAATTTCACATCGTGGAAGCTACGGTACAGACACTGACAACATCGCTGCCAAGCGAAGAGCCGTTCATTGGTGATGGCGCGGAAGGAGAATTGATCACCAATACGGCTGATGGCAGAGTCTGGGTAGCCGATGTTTCCGGTAACCCTATCGAGCTGGGCGGATCCTGTGTTAATCGCCCGATAAACGCCAATCTCTTCGCCGGCAACTACCTCGACCTCGATATTACGAATCCAGACAACCTGCCCGTACCTGTACCAAATCCCAACGACGTGCCAGCCGGCTTCTACAGAGAGATTCGGATTCTATTGCGTTTTGTCGGCGCTCCTCTTCAATCTTTTACCACGTACTTCGACTACGATGTTGATTGGGGTGCGGGAGTCAGTCCAAGTGAGTATGCTGAAACCGGAGCATTGGTTTTGGTCGAACTCTGCGCCTTTGGTCCTAGCCCGAAGTGGCTCGGACGAGTCCTGTGGTACAGGCAGGAAAGTTAACGTACACATCTCTAAATCTCGTTGAAAGCCAAATAGAAGAACATATCCTATTTGTCTGTGGACAAGATCGTATTTAGCAACGGCAAGACCGTATCCAGTGCTTATCTGAATGAAATCCAGAAAGCTTCGAAGTTTACTGGTGATATCCGTACCGATTACTACGGTCAACCTACTACTTCCGATGAGGCGGGCTGGGAGATCGGACAACGCGACCGAATCAAGGATTGGGAGATAGCCGATCCCCGCATCGATCAGGAATCCGCGTTAGGGCGTACAGCTCATGATGGTATTGTCCTCGGCTGGGACGCAACGACTGCGTCAGTGATTGTGCCTGGCGTACCTGCAACCCGTCCTGCTGGGGCCGGTGGCATCGGCGTAACAATCGAGGCGGGTAGTTTTGTCAGCCGTACTGGAAATCCTGTCTCCTGGGCCCGTCAGACCGTGCAGATCCTCGGCGGAGCGGACAGCGTCTCCTACCTCTACGTCCTCGATGACGGCTCCAATCCACTGACCGTCTCGATCGGCAACTCACTGCCTAGCGTAACCGAAGCTCATATCCCCCTCGCTAAAATCACCCTCAACTCTACAGGAGACGGCCTAGCCACCGACCCCTTAACCAATGAAGTAGTCGGTACGGGTTACATCGATTTGCGTCCGAACACGTTTGTTGGTAATCTTAACTCCTACCCTCAGAATCTCGCTAATACACCGATCAAATCTGCTGACTACACCGCAAAGGCTTGGGACCGCGTCATTGCGGACACCAGTAATGGCAGCATTATTGTAACTTTACCCGAATCGCCTAGTGACTCCGATCGCTTCGCGGTTGTGGATATCTCTGGCACTTTTGACCGGTTCCCACTAATCCTCCGGACCAATTCCGTTAGCACGGAGTTGTTAAACAATTCTTCTGATGACTGGATTGTCAACATCCGCGACGCCCACCTCGAGCTGTTCTATCACTCGGCTACCGGCCAATGGAAATTCGAAGAGGCACCTGGATCTGAGTGTAACCCGGTCCTAGGTACATTTCTATCTTGTGGCGGACGCGAGTACATCGGTGACCGTACAGCCACTGAATGTCCTGACGGTGCGGCGTTGCCGGCCCGGTATCCCGAGCCCAGCGCAGGCGTATACAGCTTCGAACCGTCACAGTCCGATCCGACCCTCGGCAAATGCTACAGGGTGTACGACAACACCGTCGCGCTGTACGCTAATGGAACCGGCGGCCTTATCAATGTCGGAGCCGCCCCTCGCTGCGCGAGAGATGGCTCAACCTCCATCGCTTCGGTAACCCGTAACACCATCTACGTCGACCCCACCATCGGTGATGATTCGGTCGGTAACGCTGGCATCGAGGCAAACCGACCCTTCCGTACCCTCGAACGCGCGTTGATAGAGGCGGTAAGAGAATCGAGGCGGAGTGGACAAGCCAATGACCGTTACGACCGCGTCTTGATTGAGCTAGCCCCCGGAGATTACTATGTAGATAATAGCCCCGGCTCCCTTGCTCCCCTCACCCTGACCGAAGACACCGGTCTCGTGCAACGCACCAGTACAGGATATAGCGTTGGCAGTGTGGCTCAGGGCGATCGTGTCGTCCACTTGACCATCGATGTCAACGATCCGGTTTCTAATCAGCCCCCCCGGTCCCTAAACCTCGGCCGCGTACTCTACAGCCAATCTGGCGGCGTAGGCAACATTGCCCGTATCGAAAAGCTATCTGCCTCCAATTCAAATTGGGTAGTCACGCTCGAATATGTCCAGGGGACCTTCGGAATCAACGATGAATTGTTCTACGACAATCTCGCTGCAGTGAATCCGCAGACCGGGGGACTAATTGTCCCCCGAGGTATTTCTATCGACGGCACTGACCTCCGTAAGGTCCGGCTCCGGCCCATGTACGTCCCTGAGCTTACTCCCATCCAAAACGACCCTCAGACCGAGAGAACAGCGATCTTGAAAGTTACGGGTGGTACCTACATCTCCCTTATCACCTTCACCGACAACCCTCAATACGCTCGTAGCCACAACACCGTAACCTCCGTCGCCTTCGCGTCTCAGGCTGAGATCAACGGCAGTGGTAGCGAATCACCGTACTATAGCCGACTCAATAGTCTGTTCAAAGACATCGATGGTTGGGGATCTGAGGGTCTCGAAGCGATCCCAGCCGAAACCACCATTGTAGCGCCTATCGCTGGGAGTAAGACTAACCGGTCTCAGGACATCGAGGAGAATCAGACCGGCCTACTCGTTGATGGTGGTGACAGCCGCGCCGGCGCACCGGTAGCCTATCCGGGGGCGACCCGAATCCGCGATACGGATGGGTCGATTCTCCCCCTCCCCGACATCAACTCGACCCGGTCGAGTTCGCCCTACGTCTTCAATTGTTCCGTCCGCTCTATCTTCGGCCTCAATGGCCTCTGGGCTGACGGTGGTCGCGTAGGAGGCTTCAAGTCAATGGTTACGGCTAACTTCACCCAAGTCAGCCTGCAGACCGACCCTAACTGCTACTTGCCTACCACCTATTTCCAAGATCCTCCCACCAACAAAGAGACGGGGTCAGGTAAACAATATAAAACCTCCACCTCCGATCCCTTCAAGTACCGTCACTTCGGTATGCGAGGCAGCAATGATGCGACGATCCAGATCGTATCTGTGTTTGTTATTGGCAACAGCGACCACTTCGTATCGGAATCCGGTGCCGATCTGTCCATCACCAACTCCTGTAGCGACTTCGGTGATATTTCTCTGCGGTCGATTGGCTACAAGCAGAAACCGTTTAGTCAGGATGAAGGTATCACAGCACCGGGATACAGTGGAACGAGGCTGAGTGAGGTGATACCACCTCTGCCGCTCCGCTACGCTTGTAAGATCGACAATCTCGGCAATATTATTGACGATGGTAAGTGCTTTAAAGATAGGGGTCCCACCCTCGTCGACACAGAAATCAATACGGGCTTAGTAATTGACTACGAGAAGACCGAGGCGTATGTCTTGGCCAACGCGGTCGGCTTCTCTGCACCTGCTGAGATTCGGGTGTACTTCGAAAACTCCGATGGGGCGAATCCGTTCTCACTTAATAATCCGCCCAGCTACAGCAATGCCGCCTTCGGCCAGTTCAGCTATACCAAGAAGCTGACTGACGGCTCTTACGATCACGCTGGTGGCAGCACTTATGTGAACCGCCGCCGTATTTATATCAACGGTTTCGATGAGGGCGGTAACTCTATCCTATACACTGGAGAAATCCAGTTGGCGAGTAATCAAAACCTCGGCTTCAGCAGCCTAGACGATCGGTCTAAAGTATTTGAATGGGATACCAATGAGTCGGCTTGGTACGTTAAGGTTCGGACTGGCGATGTGGTCGAGGAAACCACTGATGACGATGGTGACGGCTATTTACTCAAGCGTCTAGACTACGCCTTCAGGTTTAAGCTCGCCCCCGGTACCGCTCCCAACACCGCCATCTCCGACATCGACTTCATCTTCGATCGGTCGTCAATCAAGATTATCCGTGCCGTTGACGCTCGTAAGAACGATGAAAGGGTGTATCGGGTAATTCTTAGCGGTTTTGATAAGCTTCTCGCCGGTGTCCGTCGGCCTCAGCCTTACTATGTTCTCGAGCGCCAAGAGGCCGCATCCAGTGAGGCGTTGAACGGTTCGGCAGCGTTGGCATCCGACCCCCTGACCATCACACAAATCACCCCGTACAACGATATCTTCAGGCCTGGTGTCCAAAGCCCCCTCGACCTAGATAAGTTTGTCACCTATCTTACCAATGGGTCCACCGCTCGCCAGGTCTTCACCGCCGACGTATTCCCCTCCATCAACCTAGACGAACCCGAACTAACCGAAGACCCAGCCGATTCTATCACCAAAATCGCTCTCGAACTCCTCAAAGAGCGGCCTGGCATCTATTTCGATGGCGAGATTGCCCCGGGCACTGAGCGCTTTGTGATTAAGGCTAGGTCGAACAGCACAACGCCCGGCATCCTCATCAACCTGCGCCGACCCAGCGTCATCCGCGCATCCGGCCACACCTGGGAATGGACAGGCTATCTAAACTACGATACAGCATTCCCGACTTTCCAGGGCGACCCCCTAGAGGCAGAATACGCTCTCGGTAAGATTATCGTCGAGGAGAATGGTGGCCGTGTCTATGCTACCGGCATGAACGAGGAAGGCAGCTACTATATTGGTACGACGGTCTTCGATTTGCGCTCTGGCGAACAGTTCGCCATCCCCCTCAAAGCGGACACCGAGCCCGGTAACGTCACCAACCAAGTCCTAAACAATGTGATCATCAAGAACACTCTCTTGATGAATGATGACAGCAAGATCATCTTGAACGATGGCACGCAGATCATCTTAAACAAAAATACTGAAATCGTATCCAATACGGGGCCGATTACGCCGGATACTAAGGCGAAGTCATATGCCACAGAGGAATATGCCGGCTTCGTTCAGTTGGCCAAGCGCCAAGATATCGAAGGTGCGCGGAACCTCATTGGTCTGAAAGGCGTATCGGATAAGGTGGTCGTATCTGCTCTACAGCTAGCCCAGGAGCTGGATACCCGCCTCTCCGGCTTCATTACAGCGGGTGAAGGCGTCAGTGTACAGGTGACCCCAAACAACGCTGGTACTGATAGCCCCGACGACGACTTCAATACCTACGAAGTCTCGATTGGCCAAAATGTGGCTACCAACGCCAATGTAACATTCAACACAGTCACCGCCACCTCCGACATCTGTGCGTTCTCAGATGTTAGGTTGAAGCAGAATGTGACTTCGCTGACCGAATCGCTAGAAAAAGTCGAAAAGCTGCGTGGTGTGTCGTATGAGTTGAAAGCCGACCCCGGCACCGATCATCTCGGCCTGATCGCCCAGGAAGTAAAGGAAATCGTGCCCGAAGTCGTCCTACACGATTCGGCCTCCGACATGTATAAAGTGTCCTATCAGTCCCTTGTTCCCCTGCTCATCGAAGCGGTCAAGGAGTTGTCTGCTAGAATTAAGAAGCTAGAGGAGAAGTGATCGATGTCAGCGGCTAGGTTTAACAGCAGTGGAAACATTGTTGTTGAGAAAGGAACTAAGAAAGTCAGGGTAACTCTGACAATTCGCTGGAATGACCAGAATCTGGCCGACGGCTTAGGTCTGGTCTCTGCCTCTATGGACCAGGAGGGAAAGGAATTTAACTGGAGTAGGAGCATCGATAACTCTGTCGGATCTGTCACCAGATCCGTAACCCTATTCGCCACTGAATCTAGTAACAAAATCTGGTCGATATCTTATCAACGACGTCCTGGCGGGGTATTAGCTAACAACGAACCCACTTCTCCTGCAGGTAAATCTGGAGATAATCAAGTCTATTTCTACGACGAAGATGGAACAGACAAGAATGCTACTATTACTTTAAGTACAAGCGATGTAGAAAATTTCGACCCAGTTATCGTTCCAGATGGTCCCACAGAAATCTTTGGCCCACGACAACCTTGTCCTCCAGGTCCCTGGTCAGAGCCCGTACCCCCCTCCTGCGGAGTACCACCTGCCGGTACTAGTTCGAGTGGAGGACTGCAGATTAGTAAGACTGGTCAAAACCAGATCACTCTCAACCTTCGGAACTATGCCAACAAGCTAGTCACCCTCAAAATAACACATCAGACCTCCGCCTCCTGGACACAATCGTTCAGTTTTGATATCCCATACTCATCAGACATCAGTCCGAATACTGGCGGGAGTCCATACGCTAAGTCAGGCTACTCTAACAGCAACATCTCTGGAACCAATACCTTCTACGTTTACAATATCGACGGAGGAGACTACAACTATGTGTTTAACCACAGCTCGGTGCCTGGTCCAGCACCCTCACGTCAGCTTTACGTTGAACAGTCAAGCCGCTCCTGCAACGAAGACGGAACTGAGTGTACAACCACGTACTTCTGCGTACCTGCCGGCATCGAATACTTTAGCCCCTGGCCATACTGCCCCACAGGCGTCGCTATTTCGAAGAATGGTGGTGACCGCGTACAGTGGCAGTATGAAGATGGGGGCGGTGGCAACTACGATGATCAGTTTGTGACTGTCGAGGTAGTAAGTGTACGTAGTGCTATTAGTGAGACGGGGCCAATTTGTACGTCGGCGTTGAAAGCGAATGTTTGGGTACCCGATTCCACACAATCCGGAGCGGTGGGTAACTGTGTCGGCGACTATCGTGATCACAGTGACAAGATCCGCTTCCGTATACCCTACCTCCACGCATCGAAGACATCGTTGCCTGATCCAGTCTGCTATAGCAACTTCCGTAACGTCGCTGGCGCAGTAGCACCGGAAACAGAGTTGGGCTCGCTAAGTTTAGAGTACTCTGTGTTACATATTTTTGATAGAAATGTTAGTCAGAATGTCTCGTTGGTATCAGACACTGACCTGGTAGTTACGGCCAACAATCTGACCGACACGTATGCTAGCCCGTACAACGAGGCTGATCCGTCCACTAACGCAAACCTAGGAACTACAGATCGAAAATACTACAGTGTGACGTTTACGGATGGCACGGTAGTACAGCCGGGGGCCAGTAATATCAATGTGTTTGTGGGCCAAGATGTCACAGCGGATGGTATCAACACGCCCATCACTGTATTTAAGAAGACTCAGATCAATACGAATACCTTGGGTGTTTGGTTCTATATCTCGCATGTCGACATCGTGCAGTTCACTGACGACCTTATTCACGTTTTTAACGACAGCACCGATACCACCGATGTTACGCTCTCCGAGCTCTCTTCCCCCCAAATAACCGTAACACCACAAAGCGTTGATGACCCTGGAAACCAGACCCCTGGATACGAAACTCTAAACGATGTTGGCAAGAAACACTATCTCGTGACTTTTAACGACGAAACGATCGTCGACTCAACCGCATCTAATATTAATGTTATTATAAACCGTAATCTTACAGCGGCCGGAGTCTCCACCCGAGTCGAGGTATCCAAAAAGCAGAGGGTCGATGACAAGAATGTTCGGATCTGGTTTACCGCTTACTATGGAGATAGACCAACCGGAGAGGAACTGGACAATGCGTTTGCCAGGGACTGGTCGGTAAACCGCTCGAAGGATGTAAACTATAGTGGGAATACCTTCGCCAGGAACTGGTACTTAGAGAAGACGGACTAGAGAAATGGCTAGACCTCGGACACGTCCGCCGAAATGGTGGGGAGTTTTCACCAGCTCGTTGCCCAAGTTTAATTTGCCTTGGCTCGAGCCGAAGTCTTGGACGCCGGAGCTTGCTAAGCGCTGGGTAGATGCTATTCCGGCTAAGTGCCCCTTTGAGAGGGAGTGGCGCGTAGCTGGGGTGCTCGTGCTGTATATTCCCCCCCTATGTCCGCTCAACCCCTTCAGCACCCAGCTCTACAGGATACGGATCGAGGCCCAGGCGTATTTGTTAAGAAAATCTAAAGATCGGGAGTAGGCATCCCCACAACGGCGTAGCCGTTGTGGTATGATATCATGGGCAAACTGCCTCTTTTATAAGCCATGTCAAATATAGATGACAACTTCGTTGTTTATGCCTTTTCCCGTAGTGGAAAAGATAGATTTGGGAACCACGGCACTTACTACTATATAGGAAAAGGTAGACCCAGTAGACCCTATTACTGTTACGGCAGAAAAACTGCTAAATGCCCGAAGGATAGAAAAAATAATATTCATGTACTGTATAGCGGTTTAGACGAAAAAACTGCATTTGAAATAGAGGTTAAACTTATAGCCAAGTATGGGAGGATGGATCTATATCCTGAATGGGGTATTCTTAGAAACCGCACAAATGGTGGAGAGGGGGCTTCTGGTAGACAGTTGTTAGAAGAGACTAAAGAAAAAATTTCAAACAAAAATAAAAATAGAAAAAACCCGAGAAAAGGAAGACCCCTAAAACCAGGAGATTCCTCTTATAGGCCTATAGACTGGTACCACCCTGTACATGGGGAGGTTAAAGGCAAATCTGTAAGTGAACTGGTAGAAATGTTCCCAGAAGACAGTCTTAAACATCAGACCCTTAGATCAGTCTCTAGAGGTAAAATTTACCAACACAAAAAATGGAGGCTTTTGATCAATAAAGAGACTGACTTCAGAAAAAAGTATAAACATGACTGGTATAACCCGTTACATGGAGAAATTTTGCAAAAATCTATCTCTGACTTGCAAAAGATGTTCCTTGACCAGAGTCTTTGTTCAACGGCGCTCAGTCAAGTTATAAAGGGTAAATTTTTACAGTACAAAGGCTGGAGATTGTTGAAAAATAAAGATGTATATAATAACAAAAGTAAGAATATCCCCAGAAATTGGTACCATCCAGTTTATGGAGAAGTGATAGGGGTATCTTGTTCCTCATTAATAAAAATGTTTCCAGAGCAAAACCTTAATCGAGGAAATTTAGTCCAAGTTTCTAAAGGAAAAAGCTCTGGACACAAAAATTGGAGGCTTTTCCATGGGCCCATCCTGCCCCCCCCCCTCACAAGAAATCCTGTGCTATAATTCTGGCATGGGGGGGTACAGACCCGTACCTCCCTCCAACCCAAAAGTCCCAACCCCATGGCATCAGCAACAGTGTTTACCGTCAACACTATCCAAGTCGGAACCGGATCTCCCGACTTAGCCCCCCTGGCTGGACGTCTTTACAACAGCCAGTTTACCAGCCTTCCTAACTCTTGCCTGCCCAAGTCGGTCCGCAAGAGTCTGGACAAAGTCTTCCTCGCCCTGACCGGTGAGGAGCTCCCCCTTGAAGAGAACACCTTCCTCATTAAAGCAGAGGACGGCGTTTACGCCCGTCTCTTCGGCCCGATCCTGAAGGCCGGTTCAGACGATGTGGAAGGGACCGAAGCCGGCTCCGCCTACATCCAATGGGGCAACCGCTACATTTCCGTGGCTCTGGGAAAAGAAGGCGTAACCGTCGACATCAACGGCCAGCCTGTCTCCCTCGAAGCCGAATTCTCTGAGTTCAACTTCAGTGGACGCGGCAACGACCCTGCCTTGATGATCGCAGTCGATGAAGAAGATGGTAGCGGTCAGGTCATCCTGCCCGTCGCCGTCCGCTTCGTGGACTGGGAGAATCCCACGGACACCAAGACTCTCAACGCCATGCTCAAGAAGGGCAAGGAGGCTGAGATTCTTACTCTTGTCCAGCAAGCCTCACCGCGCGGTAGCGGTGGTGGTGGTGCTAACCGTGCCGACCACGACATCGAGTTCCGTGACCTCGAAGAGGGCATGAGCTATGAGGTCATTAGCTACCGTGGCTGTGAGACTAAGTACGGTCAGTCGTATCGCATCATGCTGGCTAACTACCCAGCCGAAGGCGAAACAGCCGAATGCTGGGCTCACAGCACCCTTCGCCCGCTTCTGGCCACCAAGCCTGAAATCAGTGAGGAGAACCCCGCAACTCTCCATATCAAGGAGAAGACGGTCAGTGAGAAGGACGGTAAGACCCGGATCCGTTGTTCTATGATTCTTAGCGCACAAGCTGAGGTCAGTGATGACGACCTCGATCTGAACTTCTGACAGGCTTCGCCTGTCAGCGGCCCGGGTAACTCCCGGGCTTTTTTTTTATCAAGATAACCTCACCCCGTTGAAAGCTATGTAGAAGTAACAGCGACATCTGATGACCGACAATAATACAGCGCCCTATGGCTGGACCTCTCTCGACCCGGAGTCTGTGTCCTACGACTTCGGCGAGGCGAGATTTGGTACGGGTCCCAATGACATCCCCGCCAACGATACCGGCACCGATGGGAAATCTCAGGAAGATGAGTACCACAGCGTGAATGTGAGCCCGGACTCCAAAGGTGTGGCGAAGACCGGTGGTGGCGAGAAGTCGAGTTACGGTGGGACGGATGATTATCGGCCAGAGGCCGGCTCGAAGGATCCGGGCGATACTGGCTCCCTCGACCTCCCCGTCGGCCACGTCGTTGTCGAGAATGGTATGGCGTCGAGCCGAAATTACTACTTGGTCCAGGATATTAAGTCGGAGAAATTCTACACTGTTGTGCCGAATTACAAAGACGGTGAGCAGTATAAGTCGGCGATGAAGTCTGACCGTACATCCGCCCTCGCCGATGCCTACCGTGTGCTCGCCGCCTCTCTGCCCGACTCCGCCCTCGCCCAGCTCCGCGAGCGCTTCCCTGAAACCCTTGCTCTTAACAATGTCTAAAGCTACGTATCGTGGTGTCAAGTATGACACCGAAGCCCATCAGGACGCCCATAGGGCGTGGTGGAACAAGATCCACTGCGATGCGACCCGCTGGTTCGTGTACCGAGGCCAGTCGTACCGCGCCTACGACCAATGCGGAATCAAAGATTCCGTGCTATACTGATAGGTATACCTAATACGTCCCATGTCCATCCTCTCTCACACCCCAATGCTGTACAAGACGAAGTCGGGTTATGAGTATCCCGAGTTCTTTGAATACTACCAGAGTGCCGTGGCGTCTGTGTGGCGACCCGAAGAAGTGGCGATGGCTTCCGATGTCAATGACTGGCACCACAACCTCTCGCAGAGTGAGAGAGATTTGATCGCTGGCGTTTTGCGAGGGTTTACGGTTGCTGAAATGGGAATCTCCGAGTATTGGGGAGATACGGTGTGTAAGTTGTTCAGGAAGCCGGAGATCTTAAGTATGGCGAGGGCATTTAGCTTCTTCGAGCAGATTCACGCTCAGGCATACAACCATCTCTCCGATACTCTGGGCATTAACGAGTTCGAAGCGTTTCTCTCCGACCCTACTGCGCAGAGAAAGGTAGAGAGATTCTTCACATCTTGTAGCTCTGAGAAGGTGTCTCTCGCTGTGTTTTCTGGCGGGGGAGAAGGCGTGTCACTTTTTGCGTCTTTCGCTATCCTTCTGGCCTTTAACAAAACCGGTCGGATGAAAGGTTTGGCGCAAATCATATCATGGAGTGTGTCCGATGAGCAAATTCATAGTGAAGGTGGCAGCGCATTATTTAGAGAGTTAGTAAAAGAGCAAGGTGTTACTGAAGATGAAATTGCAGAAATCAAAGCTGGCTTTGATACTGTAATTGAGAATGAGTATAGCTTTTTGGGGAATATCTTCAGCACAATTGATAATAGTGCTATTCCTATCTCTCTGTCTGACCTCAAAGCCTACATCAAGTCTAGAGCAAATAATCGCCTGAAGAACCTCGGACTACCTCAACTCTGCTATCCAATGTCCGCTGAGGAGATCTCCGCATCAGCATCTATTTCCTCCTGGTTCGATCCCATGGTCAAAGGTCAAACAAACACCGACTTCTTCGCTATGAGTAAAGATGGTAAAGGCTATGTGGCAAAACCAGCCCAAGATTTCATGTCAGTCGATCTCAGCGCACTGGATCTCGAACTCGTGTAGCCATGCCTTACCCCTTCCCCAAGCCCTATCGCCAAGAGCCTAACGGCCCATGGATAGTGCATGGGGAGAAGGGGATCCGGACTTTCACTGACCCAGAAATAGCCTGGTCGACGTATCAATTTGCTAAATTGGCTTACGAAAAGAAACACCAACATGAAACCGAACAAGAACGTTGATAAGGATACAGGGTATATGCGCGAAGCGCATGGTACAGCGTGCCTGATTACCGAAGTTGGCAAAGCTGATCGCTTACTGGAGCTAGCCCATAAGCGTAGAGTCAATCGAGAGCGTATGATCCCCATCGATTCCTGGGACATTTAGATCAATGGACATCAATATCAATGTTCCGGAGGGATGGCAGATCGGTGAATCTGATGACACCGAATCGTTTGAGGAGATCCCCGACATCGACCCGGCCGATGCTAAACGCGAACAGTGGAAAGCGTGGAAAGACTCTCCGTATCAGATCAGTGATATGGGGCGTGTCCGGCGTGTCCAGCAGAATGGCGGTATTAAATATAGAAAGCCCCGGTCCGATGATCGAGGCAAGTATCGTATCAATCTTACCTGGGAGAGGAATGGTGTGCCCTATCGAGAAGAGCCACTGGTACATCAGATGGTGATGTCTGTCTTCGGTCCTGAAAAACCGGCCGGCGATCACATCGTCGTTTGTCACAAAAAGCCAACAGGACCAGATGGTAAGCCGGACAACCGCCTCAGCAACCTATACTGGTGTGACAGGAGCCGGAATGTCGAGGACGCATGGGACGACGGTCTGATGGATTCTGGGGCGAAGTGGAAGTGAGAAGGATCAGGCCGAGGTACGGGTAAACCCTTACTCTTCCCCTTTATCAATTATTCCTCCTGGTGGGTTACAGACGGCCTGCTGATAGGAGATTTTGCGTCTGAAATTGTTCTTATTACCCTGCACCAATGTCCTTCGACATCGACAAACTCCCCACCCACCCTAACTGGCTAAGCGAAGAAGCTCAGCAGACCTTGTCGAAAGGTTATCTGCTGCCGGGTGAGACTCCACGGGACATGTGGAAACGCTGCGCGTTGACAGCGGAAAAGCACCTCAAGAAGCCTGGCATCGGTGAAGACATCATGGAGATGTTTTGGCTCGGCTACATGGGCGGAGCAACACCAGTCCTGAGCAATTTTGGGACCAATAGGGCATTGCCCGTGAGTTGTTTCGGGCATACAATCTCCGACAGTACCTCCAGTATCTACAGCCACCTCAAAGAAGTTGCATCTCTTAGTAAGTATGGTGGTGGCGTAGGAAGTTATTTTGGCGAATTACGTCCTGGCGGGTCTCCTATTAGCGGTGGCGGTAAGTCCGGATCCATCGTGGACTGGATGCGCCTTTACGACCGCACAGCAGCCACTGTGTCGCAAGGCAATACCCGGCGCGGATCCTTCGCCCTCTACCTCCCCATCGATCACCCAGATCTGATGGACGCTTTGCGTAGCAAAGATCATAGTCAAGGAGATCCGAGGAATTTCATCGACTCAAACCTCGCTGTCACTATCCGAGACGAGTGGATCGAGGAGATGCTGGCCGGTGACACGGAGAAACAGAAGATCTTTGCGGAGGTATTGAAAGCCAGAATGATCTCAGGATCACCTTACCTTACCTTTATCGACAATGCCAACAACCACAGGCCTAAGTGCTTTGTTGATAGGGCTCTGGAGATTATTCAGAGTCAACTTTGCAGCGAAATCTTCCTACCTTCCGATGAAAATCACACTTTTAGCTGCCTCCTTAGCTCGGTTAACCTAGCAAAATACGACGAGTGGAAGAGCTGGAGGGGACAAAATACCGGCAAGACTGTCCCTGAGCTAGGGGTTTACCTACTCGATGCAGTGGCTGAGGAGTTCATTCACAAAGCTTCCAGGCTACCGTCCATGGGACGGGCTGTTCGATTCACTAAAAAGGCCCGAGCCCTTGGTCTAGGAACCATGGGTCTCCATGCCCTCTACCAATCCCGAGGCCTTCCCTTCGCCTCAAAATCCGCGAGAGAGTTAAATATCGAAGTCCACAGGTACATCGATGAGATGTCGCTCAAGGCGTCGCAGGATATGGCAGTGGAATATGGTGAGCCGGAGTGGTGTGAGGGACACGGTGTACGCCATGCTACCCGCCTGGCCATCGCCCCGACCAAGACGAACTCTGTGATTTGTGGTGCGGTGTCGGAAGGCATCGAGCCGCTAACCGCCAACCTCTTCGTTGCCGGAAACGCCAAAGGAACCTTCGTCCGTCGGAACCCCTACCTAGAGAGCCATCTCGAGGCGATAGGTAAGAATAATCAGGAGGTCTGGGACAGCATCCTGGAAGAACGGGGTAGTGTCCAACATCTCGACTTCTTAAGCCCTCGGGCGAAAGAGATCTTCAAGACGGCGAGGGAGATCGATCAGTTCGAGATTGTCAAGCAGGCAGCGGATCGTCAATCGTATATCTGTCAAGGACAATCCGTCAACCTCTTCGTCGACCCCGAGGCTGACGCCTCGTACCTGATGCGCCTACATCTCTCGGCTTGGAAAATGGGCCTGAAGTCGCTATACTATCTGAAGTCTACCTCGCTGCAGGTAAAGAAAAGCAGGAAAAAAGCCGAGACCTCGCAGAACATCGCGATGGTGGTCACTAAATCCGATTGTCCCTGGTGCGTAAAGGTTAAGGAATTGTTAAGTGCTAAGGGATATGTGATCCAGGAGATGGATCGCTCGGCTATTGCAGATTCTGACTGGCCGTATCAGACGGTACCCCAGGTCTGGATCAATGGCAGCCACATCGAGGGAGGTTACGAAGGCGTCGCCACTTTGCTTGGCGAAGCTGAAGATAACCCGTACAGCGAGTGTCTGGCCTGCCAAGGCTAACCTACTTCGTGCTAGAATCACCTTGTAAACTCTGCACCTCTCGTGGTCTCACCTATCTTTTACGTACGTCCTGGGGACGAATCTTTTGTTCCCAGAGTCTCTCACCCAGGCGAAGATGCAGGCGCGGACATCCGCGCCCATGTTACCAACACTTACGATCGGGACGATGCGATCGATTTTTATCGAGATTTCGAATCAGCATCATTGCGGCATGGCACGAGACTGTACGTTGACGGAGAGGTATTTACCTCGGAGTCAGAGAGCGATTTTCTCGAGGTTCTAGATCAATGTGGAGGAGCCGTTCTCCTCGGTCCTGGCTGCACTGAGCTGGTGGAGAGTGGGTTTAAGGTTATCGTGCCAAACCTTAGAAACCTAAATTTCCCCTGGAGTTCAATGCTATGTGTATACAAGATTGTACCGAGGTCGGGGCTGGCCCACAAGCATGGTGTCGTTGTTACGAATTCCCCCGGAATCATCGATGCGGGTTATCAGGACTGGGTCAAGGTGTCGTTGACCAACACGCGAGACAATTACCACGTCTTTACACATGGATCTCGTATCGCCCAAGGACTTTGCGAAGTGGTTTGGGATCAATCAGGTAACCAAGCAACCACAAACGAAAATGTATTTAGTGTGACTGGTCGATCGACTGGTGGCTTCGGCTCAACAAAAGTGTGAAACAATCCCTCTACCCCGACTATCTTCCCCGCTTCTGCCCGTATTGTGGCGGGCGGGGATTTTTTCTAACTCGGAGAGATCCGGACAAAGTGGTAACTCCAGATGTTGTTGTCGAATGCAAGTTTTGCGGAGGTACAGGTGAGAGATACGTTCCCAGATCCTGACACCAATGTTCTGGTCCTCAATTTTGATTACACCCCCCTCAACATAGTCCAGGGCAGGAGAGCGATTGTTCTTTTGCTCAAAGACCGGGCGCAGAGGTTGTCGGAGAAAGTGATAAGGCTAAGGTTTTACGTCTCCATGCCTTTGAGTCGCACAGCTAGAGAGAAACCAACCAAAGCGGCGATTTATCGCCGAGACAATAATACCTGCCAGTATTGTGGTAGTACGAGGTCGTTGACAATAGACCATTTGATACCACGGTGTAGGGGCGGAGCCGACACCTGGGAAAATTTGGCACTGGCGTGTGCGGCCTGCAATACGAAAAAGGGTAGTAAAACCCCCGAGCAAGTTGGCCTCAGGCTGCGGCGAAAACCTCGACCGCCATTACCAAAGGTCGTGGAAATTGTACAGCGGTCTACCGACCCCGAGTGGTCACAATATGCGTATTCCTGCTAGAATAGGTGAAAGGTAAATATAGAACCTTCTGCCACCATGATGAACTTCACCTTCAATACCCTCGAGAAAATCGGCATTCTCGATCGTCTCTACGTCTTCGTTGCCAACATTGCCAACAAGCACGTTCTAAATCGACACAACTTCGACACCGCCTACATCGCTGATGTGTTCAACGCTGTGGATGGCTTCTGGCTCAAGTACGGGCGTACCGAGCGCTACAACGACTCCGAAGTTCGGATTATCGTGGGTAGTATCCTTGAGATGCTCAGAGATAATAGCCTCAGCAGCGATGAGGTCCGGAAACTTAGCCGCTACGTGATGGCTAAATGGAAGCCGGAGGTGGCGGAGCAGAAGGTTACCACGCCACCTGAGACGCTCCTTCCTCCCTCAATCGAAGAGGTCGCGACTAAGTCGGTTGAAATCTACCGCGAACTTCCTCCTAACAACCTTGATGTCACCGACTTCGTAGCTGTAGGCACCAAGATCATCGCTGAGAAGCTACCCAAGAACGAGATTCTTGGCACCATCCTTGGTGCGTTGAAAGCTAAGTGAGAGAATACGTATAGTGATGACAAACCACTTCGAGAAGCCCAAGGACTGGAACGTAGCACCGCAGTCCAGTTGGGTGTCCGGTACGCCTATTGGTCAAGATAACATCCGGATGCCGAACCTCGGCGACCCGGGCTCGCACGAAAACGCATCGGCGCCCGTCTCCTTCGGCGATGATAAACCTCAGGCCGAAGGCCTAGCCCGAATCGGCCCGGGAGGAAAGATGATCGCTCCGGGGCAGCCTTGCCCTCCCGGCTACAAGAGCGAGTCGGGAGCGTGTACCCCCGATCCGAAGTCCACAGCATCGTTGGAGTCCAGACAAAAAGCGATGCGAGGTGGGGAGGAGGAAAAGCCAAAGGCTGATAAACCTGCAAAGCCCTCCAACTTCGATCGAGATGTACCCAAAGCACCCGAAACGGATCCGCAGGTCCGTCGCATTGCGAAAGGTGGTTGGAAAGCACGAGGAGGAAACTAATGGTCGAGAAGTTACAGAAGCCGATTCGGTTCGACAAAGATGTCGATGTCCTCGTGGTCGCTCGCGATGGCGAGAAATTCTTCGTCTCTAACAAAGATGCGAGTCTCGACCTCCCCCTTTCCGAGATGAACATCCGCTCCCTCTTGGAGTGGTCGATTATTACGAACTACCCCCTGCGGAAGTTCGTTCGCGCACAGCGTGTGTTGTCTGCGAAGTTTATGGGCACCTGAACCTTCGGCTACCACCTAGGGGTCTGATCTGTTACAATGCAGACATATAACCAACCCCTATGGACCCCGTACTCAAGGATAAGTGGCTCGAATCAGAGCTAGACCGGCACGACAAGCTCCCCCTCGTGGTAATCGACTTCAAAGTGTATGCCCACGCTGTCCATTCCTTTACCGAGTCAGCACTGGACATCGTCCAGGACGATGAGGCGAAACTCCGGAAAGTGGTCCGGGCATTGTGGGCTTATAAGCTAAACCGAGGCATTGATAGTCTGCCACCTCGAGACTTCACAGCAGTTGTTGTTGATGACCACAAGGGGGAATTTGAAGATACTGGCGTATACGGTTACTGGAGAAGCCAAGAAGCATTTCTTTTGGGGATGCCAGAATACAAAGGCGGACGTCCGGATAAGCCTTCGTTGTTTCCGATAATTCTCGAAGAAGGCTATAGGTACCTGAAGTCGCCGGGGTCGACCTACCACTTTTTCGATAAGGAATACTACGAGGCCGATGACATCGCCGGCAAGATCTCCCGTATCCAACGAACTGATCCAGTCAGTGATCGGTATGTATTGTTGTCTACGGTCGATGGAGATTGGCAAGGACTAGTCTCCGACGAACACCGCATAGTTTGGTGTAATACCGGCCCCTGGATTCCGAGAATCCGCACAGAGGCTGAGGTGTGTGACTACTACCTTCGGAAGGAGAAACTCAACATCTCTACCGCTCGCGAAACCTACACCGTGAAGGTAGAGGTTGGGGATGCGGGAGATAATTTATTGCCTGGGACACCTTTACGCTTTTTCGACCTCTACGAGGAGGATGAGGTCTGGGGCTGGACAGCCGAGGAGGAGGCTACCCTGAGGGAGATATTGTCCGATACGAAAGCCTCAAACCGTCCCGACCATCTTGAGAAATCCGGACGCTACCTCCAATCTCTCGGCATGTTCCTGCCCGAGATCCCAGCCCCTAGCCCCTACGACATCCTGACATTCTCCGAAAAAGCCAAGCGAGAGAGGCGAGAGGCGCTGAACCCCGATCTCAAGGGCCTGAACAAAAAATATTGTCTTAACCTCCTCAACGACGAGGACTTCCAGAAGTGCGCTAAGATAGCGGCTGACGACGATGCGGCCCGGGAGCAAATCAAGGAGATGGAGAAGCTGCGGAAGATCAACCCCGCATCGCACAACCCAGGCCTCCTCGAGGCCCTCAAAGAATCTCGCAAGGACTACAAGGTCGCCCTGCTCCGCTATGGTGCGAAGGTAGATGGCTAAGGCAAAGAATGAGTCGGATGAGCTGCTGAAGGCCAAGGGTCCAGCAGCGAAGTATGCTCAGGTCATAGCGAATCTCGCGAGTCACGGCTTCTTTTTGAAGGTCAATCTCGATTCGAAGCTCACATCGTTTCACGACCTGTACGAGAGGTATAATCCCTACCAAGCGATCACACGATCCGCTCCGAAGGGGATGAACTATCCCGAGTGGTTTGAGTTTCTCGTGCCAGCCTCGGAAACCACCCTCGAACTCATCCAAAACGAACTACTGAGCGACGATGGCATATTCCAGATGGATTCGGATTCTCGGGATTTTGTCAGTCCGTTGTTTATTTATCGCTCCGGAAGAGCGTCTGAGGTGACGGACTACGTCCTAGGTGTGGAGAACCTCAAAGCGCTGAGGCACAAGAAGATGGGTGGGGGGTCATATCGTCTCGGAATAGCGTACAACCCCGCCTCCATCGAGGCGGAATTTCGTGCTCGCACCTTGAGCGATGTGTACTCGTATGTTCCTGAACTGGAATGGTTTGACCGGCCAATTCGGAACCTGAAGTTCGAAGACATCGTGACCATCTTCCCGCCCGCCGAAGCCGAGATGTTCAAGCTGATCATCGGTCGGGCGTGTGTTGGCAGGAACGGAGCGATACACCCGGGCAAAGACACACCAATCAAGCATGGATTCCGCAAAGCTGGCATTATTGTTGGTGAGCCGGGCGTCGGTAAAACCACAATTCTCAACGGCCTCATGAAAGCCATGCAATACTGTGGTTACAATGTGGTGAATATGGGTGATTTTGGGTCGAGGTTTAACCAGGGCGCGGTGATCAGCTCGCATTTAGCCTACAATGATGATTTGACTCAAGATTCTCTCGAAAAGATGCTGAAGGCTCATAGCTTTAAGTCGGTGGTCACCGGGGGGACGGAGAAAGTCGAGAACAAAGGCACTGATGCCATCGAGGTCGTATCGAACACCGTGATTATCGCCAACTGCAATGAGGTGAGATCGGAGATCTCATATAGCCTGGACTCCGGCGCGATTAGCCGCCTCGCCCTCATCTCTACTTACCGGGCATTCGAACAAGAGGAGATGTCGGAGGAGTCCGGCCGAGACATTCACCCTGTAGCAAACATCAAATTCCTCTGCAAGAAATACGGCGTAGACGAGGTCACCTTGTTCATGCGCATAATGCGCCACTGTACGGATTTCTTCCTAGATAAGATCGAGAGTGGCGTAGATGTACATTTTCACAGCGAACAGCTACTGCCTTATCTCCGAATCCAGATCCACAAGAACGCCCTAGAGTGTTTTATCCGCTTCTGCTTCTTGGCCTATGCGATACGGGAGCAGAAGGGCCAGGGAGATTACCTGCCCGAGCTAACTCTCGGCTCGCTAGCCACCACACTGGAATGCACCAGATTCCTAATGATCGACATGCGAGCGAACAACCTGAGGCGGAATATGAAAGCGCACTGGGAAAACACGAAGCGCGATCAGACCCACCCTTACTGGGCCCAAAGAAAGATGTTAATCACGAGTGTTGATAAGGCGTACGAAATCTTCAACAGCTACAAATCGGATAAAGACTTACCAATGGCGGTTGAGAGCGTCTTTAACGCGCTTACGCTACGCGATGGCTTCTCGATGAGCAAGAAACAAAGCCACATTGTGCGGACTTGGGAGCAGGTCAGGGGCGAAAAGAACAAGATTTACAGAATGGCAAACGAACTCATCGCGACAGTGACCGACCCTGAAGAGCTGAAGGCCATAGAGGATAGGAATACCCGCTGCAATGCGGCGTATCTATATGAAGCGGGCTACGATCCTCAGAAAATGTAAGAGAGAGCGGCTCTGCCTTGCTATAATCCCGTCCCGGCCCCCCACCACCCCATGACCGCCACCATTTCTCTCGACCACGAAAGCTGGGACCACAAGCCCAGCGCGAGCCTCCAGTACCGCAAGGAGACCGACAAGTATGGGAATCCCCGGACCGAGGTAAGGGTGTTAGGAGCCAGACTCGGCACCGAGACGGCCGAAGTAACGCCGAAGTCGCTTGCGAGGGCGGTGATGCGTGGCCAGACCTGGTCGCCGTTCGTATTCAATGTCTGCCCGGACTGGCGTCGCAGACGCCGCATTGAGGGGCTTTTTTCTAGCTGCCAGGTCCTCGGTGTCGACTACGATGCGGGCGACAGCGTTGAGGAGGTCATAGCTCAGGCCGAACAGCTAGGTATACACTTCAATATACTCCATCACTCGTTTTCGAGTACTCCCGAGCATCCTAAACTCCGTGGCATCATCTTCCTCGACGAAGAAATCACCGACCTAGATACCGCGAAGTTGTTGGCGACCGGCCTTGCCCACGCCCTGGATGGCGACCGAGCTTGTGTCGACATCGCACGGATGTATTTTGGTTCCCACCCCGATTGCATCGTACACCTGGATAACGACACTCGGACATCGATAGATGCGGTGCGGAGCTTGGCGGAATCGGTAGGTGCCGAGCGCTACATCGTAAAACGTACCGACAACGTGCCTCGCGACTTCGATCCGGACTGGGGCACGGTAGACGATCAGCGCAAGATGTTTGATAAGCTGCCGAAGGGCAAGAGAGATTTTGTCCGACGCAAAGTGCTAGGTATACTTCGCGAAATCGAGTCTTTCGATGGATCAGACGGTACTAGTCGCTACGAGTGTGTCTGGAAACGTACTAGCCGTATCGCACGTATGCCAGAGATGGTGGGAAATGTTACCTACAAGTGGGTGATGGAGCGCATAGCGAACAACCCACACTTCGATGATTGGGACAAAGATGCGGATGCAGTGGTACGTAATGCGATTGCGTGGAGTTTCGAGCACTCAGAACCTCCGGTCTAGCTCTGCTAAACCGTTGAAAGCAAGATAGAGACTAAACTTTTAGTGTACTGTGGCATCGGATTTTACCGAAGTAGATAATTCCCAGGTAGATCCTGAAAACAGGAATGACACTGAGTTTACTTGGGAGTCAACCTACGACAGTGAGGGGAATCCGGACCCTGAAGATCGCGATGACCAAGATTTTTCTTGGGAATCAGAACCAGAAGAGCCTACAACTGTAATTTTACAGCGCGGGGCTCATTACGATGTCTTAAGAGATCTAAACGCTATAACTTTTGTTCCTGGCAGTGCATGCCAGATGTCTCAGACCATAGCCTATATCCGTTACTGGTCTAGGGGTGGAACTGCTGGTAAAACTCCCGTCGAAACAGAAGAGCAGTCCAGCGCCCCAACCGACCCACAGCAGGAGCTGGAAGAGGATGTGAGCCAGGTGTCTTCTCCTGGAACCACAAACCCCGCCCCCCAAACGACACAGCCCAGCACCCGAACCATTCTCACAGTTCCAGAAAACCGAGCTAACGGTAGAAGACAACCAGTACCCACACAAGTACCAGTTACAGGATCTCAACCTTCTCCGAGGTCTGGTAAGATTGTTAGTGCTAATCCGTCAGGGACGGTTAATACGGCCGGAGTAACGGCTTCTCCTCCTCCCGCCGATGCAGTGTGGATGTTCCTCTTCAATCCGGAAGAACTGCAACTTAGCTCGGGACCAGATTACAACAGGGCGGAGACCTGGGGAGTATCGGATCCTAAAAACAGCGGTCAACCGCTATCCTGGCGCTCAAACCGAAACCGGAAGCTGAGCTTCGGCAAGGTACTGTTGCATGGGTATACGTTTGGTAAGCGTGTTGATACCCTAGAGGCCGGATTACAACAGTTGTTCATGGCGAGAGATGGTGAGAACGGGTCTGATGGTCCTCCGGTCCTCGAATTTGTGTGGGGCAAGAGGGTCTTCGGCCCCTGTGTCATTCAGAACATCCAGGTCAGAGAGAAAGCGTGGGACAAGGGGATTCTCGTCAACGCCGAGGTATCCTTCGAACTCGAACAAGTACCAGAATGGACGATCAATGATGGTTATGTCGATATATTGCGGCCGGGAAGGCAACCGTTAGTAAACGATCCGATCTTGCCGCAGGGCCAATATAACCAGCCAGAGGGTGATCCTGGTGGAGATAAGCCTCCTGCCAATCAGCCTGGGGGTGGTAATCCTAAACCACCAACAACAGGAAATCCAGATCTCTGTAACCAGTTTATCATATCAAGCGCACAATTTCAAAAAGTATTTGCAGAAAGCGAGAAAGAGCTTCGCATTACTAATATTTTTACCGGTAAAGAAACTGCGCAGAGGTTGGAAACCGCATACTATAATGCATTCTCCGATATGGGAGGAAAAAACCCCCTACTAAATAAAACTGTTGAAAAAGATGTAGACCCAGTAGCTCCAGGTTGTTTTAATTTTGGATTCACAAGTTATATAGATACCGATCCCCGCAGAGCCGTAGCTTTTATTAACGGTTGCGCTCAAAGAGTAAAAAAATCCTTAGATGACTGGCTTAAGAGAGAAAGTAATAAGACATGCCTCTCACTAAGAAAAGCCAGGGAAGCTGCAGAGGATGAAGCAAAAGCTAAGGCTAAACAAGCGGAGGAAAAGAAAAGGTGTGAGCCGTATAGAAGTAACAGAGCCACTTGTACTAATGCTCAATTAGGATCAAGATTAACTTGTGGTGGTGTTGCGTACAGGTGTGTCAGAACTGGTGTCGGTACTTTTATTTGGAGTCCTGGAGTTTAACAGATAAATGGCAATATCAACCCTCCGCCTAAACGTAGCCGCTAACACCAGCCGTGCGTTAGCCGACTTCAATAAGTTTTCCAGGTCTCTCGATAACAAGTTCCTTGTCAGCGGCCTGAAACTCGATGTTGTTCGCAACGCACTGAGCCAGATCAATCGCGACTTCACTCGGGCGATTGGCGAGCAGGGCCTGGCCAGTGCGAGTTCGCTTCGGGCAGCCCAAAACCAAGCCGCATTGCTGACCCAGACCTTCAAAGGGTTCTCGGCCGCCTCGGCCATGGCCATCTCCAATGACATCGGCACCGCACTGAACAACGTCGCGGTGAAAGCCGGTGGCACGATGAAGGACGTCCAGCGTATCCTTGCTGCTACACCGTTTATCAGCACGAGGATAGGCGATGACCTGAGGGACAGGCTAACCAAGGGCATGATGGAGTTCAATAAGAACGCTCGTCGTGCGGGCCTTGGAGATTTCGGAGGCACGGCTCAGCAGTTCCTGATGGGTCGGGCTACGGGCATGCAACTCATCGAGTCTGGCGATCCGATGGCTGCGTTTTTGGGTTCGGAGATCGTTAAGAGGGCGGGTGGTGAAGGCTATGTCTACGATCCGGCCGAAAGGAGCCGGATTATGGCCGACATCGTCGGCAACAAAGAGTTGCGTGAGCAGTTCGAGTTGATGGCGAAGCGGACCTATGGGTTCAGGATTATTCTCGAAGATCTAAATACCTATCTCTTCAATCCCGAAGCTGGGGTGTTCGGTTCACTACGAAAGGTAGTGGACTCGGCTGGTAACACCACAACGATGTTCGACGAAGTCGAGAAGCTCACGGAGTCGGTGTTCGGCAAAGACGGGATGTTCGCGAAGCTGGTGAAGGCGATACGGTCTGTGTTCGGCGACTACGACCCGATGCGCCCATTCATCGATGGCATCCAGCTCATACAGAGGGTGTTCGATGCTATTGGCCGATACTTCGAAAGTAGTGGGTTCAAGAGGATAGTCGAGGTAGCGAAAGACGTCTTTGACGGAGTCAGCAAAGTATTTACAGGTCTTTACGAACAAATTGGATCGGGTAATTTCAATGCGAGACAGATTACTGAAGGGATAACAGATTTCAACGAAGCGATTAGGGAGTATGTCAAATCTCTAGGTAGGACGATACGTGGTGAAGATGTATCGAAGCAGGGTGAGTTTGCTGGTACAGTTCTCGGTACGTTGGTCGAGGAGATCGGCAAAACTAGCATCGTACTAATCAAGGAGTTGTTCGCAACGTTCATAGACAAAGTTCCAGAGATCGCCACCAAAGTGCTACCTGCCCTCAACGATGGTATCAATAAGATGCTCACCGAGGTGTTTGGTAATGAATTGGCAGGCAAAGTGCTGAAGTTCGTCCTGGGCTTTGTGCCCGGACCCGTCGGCCAAATCGCTCGAGCTAGCACGGCTGGGGATCTTACTGGCGGTGGCGGCAACGTCCTGAGTATGTTGGCGATGGGCGGTGCAGCGTTGCTGGGTACGAGGATGGGAGGCAGACTTCTCGGGGCTGCTAAAGGAGTCGGCAGATTCGGATTCGGTACAGCCCGAGCTTTCCGAAGCGGCGGATCCAACATCTATCAGAACATCTACGGCAGGGGCGAAGCTCTCGAGCAGCGTGTCAACGCCATGAGGCGCGGATTGTTTATGAGTGAGACGGACTTCCTCACCCGTCGCAATGGGAGCGGAGAGAGATTTGGCGGAGGAGGTATTAGTGGGGGTAGAGGTGGTCGCAGGCCACCAGGAGGAGGAGCCATGGCGATAGGCTCTTCGGCTACAGGTTTTCTTAGTGCCATGTCTGCTCCTGGACGGTTTATGGGTAGAGTTAGAGGGGGTATTAGGGATATTCTATACGAGGACAGTCTTGAAGAATATGAACGTAGAAGATTAGTCCCCAGGGGCTATGTAACTCCTGCTGGCCCTCAACCTCATGGAGCCCCTTGGGCCTATGCTCCAGGTGTTAGCGATATAGGAGGAGACTTCGCACCCTACATGGAGTCAGGAACGGCATATTCCTTTGAAAGGACTGGTGAAATTGGTATCAGGGAAAATCTAGCCTCTAGAATCAATAGAAGATACGGGTCCGGTGGCAGAAGAGCAGTCCTTAGGAGAAGTATTGGTAGAATTGGTCGTAGGTTTGGCAAGGGTGCGTTAATAGCCGGAGGTATAACTGGACTTATCGGTCTTGGTAGCATGATAAGTGGGTTACCTTCTCAGGCACAGACTTTTGACCCAGCCACAGGACAATTTGTTGAACAGGGTCCTGATCTCTCCGGTGTAGGCTCGGTCCTTGGAGGTGGATTCGAGGGTGCCATGACCGGCGCAGCGATAGGTTCCGTAATACCGGTAGTTGGAACTGCCGCTGGCGCAGCTATAGGTGGCGTTATCGGTGGCATACTCCCCCTGATGGATGAGGGAGTGAGGGATAGTGTAGGAAAATTTGTCGAAGGCCTTAAAACTAATTTCGGTAATACTGTTGAGTGGTTTACTACGGGAACTAAGGAAAACTTCGGCAAAGTAGTAGAAGCCCTCGGCTCAGTAATGAAGTTCTTTGTCAACGGAATTATCTCCACTCTAAACTTTGCCTTGAACGGATTCCAGACCATCCCTAGGATGATTTCTGGTATTGTAGAGTTTATCTATGAAAAAACTCCAGGACTATCTATGATCCCTGGACTTGGGGCTGCGGTGAAAGCTGGCAAGTTTCTAGCTAATTTCCAAATACCCAACTTCGCCTCCGGCAAAGACTACGCCGGTCCCGCTCTCGCCTTTGAAGCCAGGATGAGCGGACGACGCCCAATGGTCGTCAATGATGGGGAGTTTGTCATCCCGAAGGATGGCTTCCCGATATTGGCGGGGCTGGTTGGTCAGAACTTACGTTCGACTGGCGTCATCGGCTCGGCGAATAACAACACACCTACCCAAGTAAACGTCAGCCTGTCGCTGACCGCCCACTCCGTCGTCGCCAATGCCGATGAGCTCGTAGAGACCATGCGCGAACCGGTATATAAGATAATCTCTGATGCGATCAAGGAGGTTCAGAACTCCAGGATCTCCCGCACTGCCACAGCATAATGATTAACAACATCGTCACGTACCCCAACCAGATCGATACGGCAGAGTTGAGCCGGATCAAGAATAACTTCAGGCTTCGTGACCGAAGTAATGCGGACCGGTATGAGGAACTCAAGAGGGAACGGTCTAACCCGCAAGTTTTATTCGATCGCCTTGCGACACCCGAATCGCTGGAACGCAATACGTTGAGAGGCTTATCTTACCCTCTCGCATTGGATGGCAATGGTGGTCTCAAAGTGACCTATGGCATCGAACGCATCGGCCAAGCCATCCAGGAGGTGTTCGAGACTCGAATCGGCGAACGCATCGGTAGCCCGTTTATGGGAATACGAGAGCTGCTGTTCGAAACAATCAGCGAGGATGTGGAGGCCCAAAGTATCAAAAGGCAGTTGTTGGCTGCGATTCCGTACCTCCAGGACGAAAACCTTTCCGTATCTTTATCTCTCGGCGAAGATGGCACCTGCTACATCGTGGCGAAGTACGCGGTGGAGGGGTTAAGCGATGTGTTGGTTCGGTATAACTTCAGGGCTGCGTAATCCGCAGGGTTACGGTTGAAAGCTATATATGGCGACTCGATCGAAACTACGGGACTTCAGTAACTTCGGAAACGACGCCCAAGAGATGATCTTGAATCAGCTCGGGGCCATCGACCTGGAGCGTATTGGGCCGAAGTCCATTGCGACGATGGGAAAAAGTCTCATCAAACTCATCGCGCAGAGCCATAGTTACCAGGCCGAGACAACCGACCCGATTGCGCAGGAGAACTGGATCGCTGTCCGCGAAATGAGCCTGTCGATCCTGGAGTCGATACTACTACGTTTCCAGGAACTCAGCGACCAGGCCGAGATCGCTGAATGGGATCGCTCCTCGGTGCTCAGTCTCCTCGCTGATATCACCAAGGTGTGTCACGACGAGCAGAAACGAACAGACGAACAACTTCGGAGCGAGGCTGGCAAAGAACTTAGCGACGAACTACTTAACGAGATTTTGGGATCATGATGAACACCGATGGAGCGAGAGCAGGGGGCGAGGGGATGATGGGCATCCTGAGTCCGGCCAAGCCGAAAAAGACCAAGCAACCTGACAACCTGACCGATGTGGCTGGACCCACATCGCCCGATCCTGTCTTCTCAGGCGAAGAGAAACCCTTGAACATCGAGGTGCCTGAGGGGTGGAAAATAGGTTGAAAGCTAGGTAGAGATATACGCAGATGGATTTCCAAGACCAAGATACGCAGCAGCAGGGGAAAAATCCTTTCAACGCTAATGTCCTGAAAGGCGGTAAAGTCGATCCGAGGTCGAAACTGTACCAGAGGTCGGTTGCTGGTCGCGAAAAGCTCGATGAGATGCTAAGCCGTCTTTGGAGTGACGGTATGGACGAGGCCGATGTATTCATGGCTGGCGTCAAGGCGTTGACGAGTCGGGACAAAGGCTACGTAGGAGCCTACCTTGATTCAAAGAACCCCGGACGACGATATCAAGAAAACGAAGCAATGGCCATCACCGACCAGGTGATGAAGAATCTGGGCATTGGGAGCCATCCGGGTAATCGTTTGACCAGGGAGAAAGACGAGGAGGGTAAGGCGAAACGGAAAGAGGAGAATGTAGCTCGCGGCGGTTTCGGGCCCAAACAGGCGCCGGGCAAGAAGGCGATGCCGGTGGGTCAGCAACGCAAAGAGGGTAAACGACCCAGTACCGGTCAACCTGTCGAAGGTAGTCGGCGTGAGGGCTTGGGCCAACCTGAAACCGGCCCGAGATCGGAGTGGCAGAAGACTCTGCAGGATCGGATGGAGGGCAAGGCGACCACTTCCGATGTAGTTGAAGCATTTCAGAAAGAAAAACAGTCAAGGCTATCTCAGTCGCCCGAAGCTCAGGCGAAGAGGGAGGAAAAACAGAGAGGTAGACGAGATGAGCTGAGACAACGCATTGCGGAAGATAAGGGTCTGAGGGATCGAGAGGCGGTTGCGGGGGGTCCGGAACCCGAGACCGAGGGTCCTACCCGAGCAATCGAAGGCCGTATCAAACAAGACCTCGGCAACGCATTCAAATCGCAATACGATACATTCCGCAAAGGCCTTATCGATGCGGAGAAGAGAAAATCGAAGGGGGCTTGGGACCCCAGCAAAGAGAAGTATATCCAACCAGAAGAATCTCAGCTACGCGATCTAATCGATCTGGCGATCGAAGATACCCAGGAGAAGCATGGTAACATCGATGCTGAGTCAGCCAAATCGCAGCTTAGAGACTATCTTGTAAATACTCTGGGTGTCGACCCCTACGAAGAAGAAATCCCTGCTGCGCCCGAAGCTCAGGCTGCATCAACCAAAGGCGCTGCTGCGCCCGAACCAGAGGATGAGGCTAAGCCTGGCATTCCTCCTGACCAAATTACTAACCTCTTCCGGGCAAAGTACAACCAAAATAAAAAAGATGCCCTTGAACGTGCGAAAGCAGCGGCGAGGAAGGCTGGTCAACTAGCACCTAAAACCGCTGAGCTTACTCCCGACGACCTGGAGTACATTGCGCAAGAGACTGCGGACGATTTGGGCACGGATCTAGATACAGCTACTAAGGCGATTAACGAAAAATTTGGATTAAATATTGGCGGCCCGCAACAGCAACCAGAAGAAAGTGCTGCGCCCGAGGCTCCGACTGCTGCACCAGAGCCAGAAGCCCCCTCTCGTCGCGAAGTCACTAGCAAAGGTGGATTCAAAGCACCAGCCCAGCAGGCCGGAAGAAAGGGTGGTGGCGGATTCACGCCTAGTCCTAAAGAGCTTCGAGCTGTAAAGGAGAAGGTAGCTAAATCAACTCCCGAACAAATCATTAAGGAGTTTAAACAGGGCACATTGTTCCCAGCCGGATTGACTACTGAGACTTCAGCTACCAACCCGCTGGAGGGAGGTTCAGCGGCTACGCCTGAGCAGACTCCTGCTCCCGAAGCGGGTGGCCAAGAACCCCCAGAGGCCGAGAAAGCCGGCGCTGCCGGACAACAAAGCATGTTCAAGAAGGGAACATTGCAGCCTCGTACTGGTAAAGGATTCGGATCGAATGTAGCTGAGACTGCTCAGCCAGCCACCCAACGTAGTATTCGTGGCCTAGGACCATCGGCAGGTAAATTCAATACGACTCGAGAGAAAAAAGCCGGCGATGAGTTGCTTACGCAGAATCTCAAGAGCTATGGGTTTACTCCGAAGCAGGTCAAGGAGATCCAGAAGAGTGGTTTGACCGAGCAGGAAAGGCAGCAGATCACAAGTCGTAGGGGCAAGGAGCAGGAGGTCAAAGAATCTCAGCGTAAAGCGCCGGAGCCTGCCGAGCAGCCCGGTCTGCTTACCGATGAAGGATCGGCAAAAGACTTTACGAAGTCTGGGCCGGCCAACAAGCCTCCTACCTCTAGTCAGAAGACTTCTACTGCTAAAGGCAAGAGCCCTCTTGACCAGGTGGCTAAAGCGGTTCTGAGTGGTATCGAAAGAGACAAGGCTGCCCGGGAGTCAGCCGGACAATTCTTTAATCGGGTCCGTGATTTGATTCAGAAACAGGCGGGCCAAGGTGCGTCGAAGTCGGATGTAGACCAGGCAGCGGCAAAGGCAATCAATCAACAAAAGGGTCGTAAGACCCGGAATAAAACGGTCAATAGTGCGGAATATCAGGAGTTCGCGCAAAGCATCCGGGCCATGATGCGTTGAAAGCTAGGTATAAGGGATTTACCAACATCTAGTCATGCCGCTCAAGAAAGGTACTTCGGACGAAGTAATTAGCGATAACATTTCAAAACTTATGGATGAGGGGTATCCTCAGAAACAAGCCATTGCTATGGCTCTGCGGAGTGCAGGTAAGTCGAAGTATGACACGAGCGAAGCTCGTGATCACGACGACGATGGCGACATCGATTCGGACGACTGGAAGATGGCGAGGGATAAGGCCATCAAGGAGAAGATGGACGAAGAGGACTCGTATTGTGAGGAAGAAACCGACCACGATGATCCAGAGGGCCAAATGGCACAGGGAGATCTGCGCTCCGCTGCCCGCAACGCGTTGTTGATCGATAGCCTAATTAACGAATCAAGCAACGTTCCAGAGTGGGTGTCGAACAAACTCGCAATTGCCTCGGACTACCTCAATAGCGTTTCGGAGTACATGCAACATAGCGGTAAAGATCGCGACATGATGTTCGCAGAGGAGATGGAAGGCCCCGATCCGTGCTGGCGCGGTTATACGATGCGAGGTACGAAGATGAAGAATGGCAAAGAAGTACCGAATTGTGT